>Ga0315312_1000409_pt1 | contig 54220 bp, 52 predicted proteins | sample TDP7_MG_FD_203629 | JGI IMG/M metagenome (GOLD analysis project Ga0315312, IMG submission 203629) | Freshwater sediment microbial communities from Lake Towuti, South Sulawesi, Indonesia - TDP7 | ecosystem: Environmental > Aquatic > Freshwater > Lake > Sediment | place: Indonesia: South Sulawesi... | reverse complement strand
CAGACTCCGCTCCCAAGAACCTCACATCCTTCATGCGTCCATCAAGCCTTTCCTTGAGGTAAGCGGAAATGAATCCATAGAAGTTGCTTCCTCCTCCGACACACGAGATCATTACGTCTGGCTTCTCATCGATCTTCTCAAGCTGCTTCTTCGTCTCCAGACCGATAATAGACTGCGTCAGAAGGACATGGTTCTTCGAACTCCCAACCGTGGCAACTGTGTCCTCTCTCGAAGCAGCGTCTTGGAGCGATTCAGCAGTAGCAATGCCAATCGAACCCGGATGCTTCGGATCCTTCTTCAAGAACTGCCTGCCTATCTCCGTTCTGTCAGTAGGAGATGGCAGGACCTCTGCACCGAGCATCTTCATGTAGGTCGCTCGGTCAGGCTTCAAGTTGTAGGCAAACCTAACGAAGTATATTGTGCACTCCAACCCGAATATCTTAGAGGAAAATGCGAACGCGGTCCCAGTCTGTCCTGCACCTGTCTCGACCGCCAAGCGGGAGATTCCTTCCTTTGCGGCAAAATACGCCTGAGCTAGCGTAGTATTCATCTTGAAGCTGCCAGTCGGAGAGAGATCCTCTCTCTTGTAGTATATTCTAGCCGGTGTCTTCAGGTAGCGCTCAAGCCTTAACGCCCTCTGCAGCGGCCTGGGACGTCCAACATGGACGTAGAGATCCCAAACCTCGTCCGGGATCTTGATCCAGCGCTCCTTCGACGCGTCCAGTTGCAATGATGTTTTCGTATACAGCTTTTCCAGTTGCGCAATTCGTGATGGCCCTTCCTCCGGATCCTTTGCAGGGGGAAGAGGTTCAGGCAGGTCAGGAACTATGTTATACCATTCCTTCGGCATCTCCTCGATACTGAGATTCACCACGTCAGGTTTCATTCTGAACCACCAGACGGCTTTACGTCCATAGCCGTAGCTATATAAGATTGCACAGTCTCCAAAGATCGGTTCATCCTAGAAGAGAGGGGAACGGAAAACTGTCACCAAGCTGAAGCTGTGAGTAGCCTTGCGGAAAAATCAATCGCAGCTGATCTCAACAACAGATCTCCTGCTCTTACTCATGGCCGTGACTTGGGGAGCCAACTTCGCCGTAGTCAAGCAGACCCTACGTGAAATGCTACCTCTCAGCTTCAACGCCATACGCTTCAGCCTTGCCTCAATCTTCCTTCTCTTTGCACTTCGGATCTTAGAGGGCGGTTTCTTACTGGACAAGAAGGATTTGAAAGGAGTATTTCTCCTAGGTCTAGTCGGGCACACGTTTTACCAGCTACTGTTCATCAACGGGATTGCTAAGACTACTGCCAGTCTGAGTGCACTCGTCATGGCCACAAGTCCTCTATTCGTAGTCTTTCTGGGTTCTCTGGTTGGAGCTGAGAAGATTTCTCGAAGAATTCTGCTCGGAGTGCTTCTCTCCTTGGCCGGAGTGTTCATGCTTGTAAGTGGGTCTCGCAGTGAATTCGGATTCGCTCAAACGCACGTCGTCGGAGGAGTTCTGACACTTGCTGCAGCAGTATGCTGGGCCGCTTACACAGTGTTCTCCAAACCCTATCTCACCAGATACTCCCCTCTTAGACTGACTGTGACAACAATGGTTCTTGGCACCATTGTCCTTGACATTTCGGCGATTCCTTCTCTCCTCGCGCAGGACTGGCGATCAGTGACAGTGGAGGGTTGGACCGGCCTGGCGTACTCCTTCGGCCTTGCCATCGTCATAGGATATGTGATCTGGGAGATCGGAGTCAAGAGAGTAGGCCCAGGAAGAACCGCCGTGTACCAGAACCTCATACCTGTAGTAGCAACCGCCGTCTCCTGTCTGTGGCTAGGAGAGACCATAGCAGAAGCACAGATCATTGGCGCGGGAATGGTCTTCCTAGGCATATACCTAGCTCGTAGACATTAGCATCTGTCCTACCGAAAGAGTGTTCAATCCAAGACAGAATATTCAATACTTCAAGAATCTGATTCGGAAGGATAAACTATGAACGATCTCGACAGGATCTTCTCGTATGCTGAGGAACATCAACCAAGGATTCACGAGATTATCAGAAAGATCGTCGAGAAGCCAAGTGTCAACCCACCAGGAGATACAACGGAGGCCGCAGAAGTCACAGCATCTCTCATGTCGTCGATCGGACTTAAGGTGGAGTTGGTGAGGGCTGCTGAACACAAGGTCAATGTTGTCGGGGAATGGGACTTGGGCCGATCACAATCCGTTCTCTTCAATGGGCATCTTGACACGGTTCCAATAGGCGACCAATCGCTCTGGAGCTTCGACCCATACCGCGCCGAAGTATCAGAAGGATGGATGTATGGTAGAGGAGTCGCTGACGATAAGGGAGCCGTCGGATGCGTAATAGCAGCTCTCGAAGGAATAAGGAGACTAGGTCTGGAGCCAGCGATCAATGCCATTGTTCACGCTGTATGCGACGAAGAAGTCGGAGGACAACTAGGCACTTCATACATGGTTGAGAAAGGTTATGCCAGCAAGGCGAACTACGGCTTCGTCTTGGAGGCCTCAACAAGCAAGAACAGGATTTTCGTCCGAAACTCCATGAAGGGCACCGCCTCCCTCGTCTTGACCGTGAAGGGAAAGACGGCTCACGCCGCAAATCCAAGCGAAGGAATCAACGCCAACCTGAAGATGTCAAAGCTGCTGATTGCGCTAGATCGTACCAAATTCACGTTCAAGCGCAGTAAGTACTTGACACCTCCCACCATTGCAGCTGGAACCCTAATGCAAGGAGGAGAGAAGTCAAACGTCATCCCGGGAAAATGCTCATCCACATCCGATATCCGATACCTCCCCGGGATGACGGAGGAGTCCGTTAAACGCGACATACAACGTGTCGTCAACCGAGTGAAGAGAAGCGACAGGGACCTCCATGTGTCTTACGAGTTGAAACTTGGAAAGCACAAAGCGGTCGAGTTAGACGAGCGCCAACCAGTGGTCAGAAAGGCAAGGGACATGATAAGAAGGGTGACCGGCTACACTCCGCGGATCATGGGAGGATACGGAGCAACTGATGCATCCTTACTCATCCTCGACGGAAAGGTGCCGACACTTATTGGGCTTGGGCCTGCGGACATAGACTACGGGAACGTTCACGGCATCAACGAAAGGGTCTCAGCAAGCAAGTTGTTGGAATTCACCAAGATCTATGCGGGCCTCCTTCTTTTATAACCCGGCCTTCGTCTCCTTCCACTCGCTGATGGGTGTCGAGAACTTCTTCTCGATCTCCGCGCGGTGGATACTGTTCATGGTGCAGAAGGGGATTATCCGCCCGTCCGGGACAGCGTAGTGTATGCAGCATCTCTGAACTCGCTGCAGGTCGAAGTTATACGGGTCCATAAAGTGCATGCTCCCTATCATCACCATCTTGCGCATCATCTTTCCTAGAGCTTCATAGGTCCCGCTTGTAAGGACTGTCGTCATAATTCCTCTAAGCACGCCGAAACCTACATGTCGCATGGCAGCCATCAACTGGACCCTTGCCTGAGTCTTCTTCCCTCTTGAAGCTAGCTCATGGACCTTCCTCAGGGAATTCATGAACCTGTCCACGTTGGCAAACTTGGTGATCGGAGTGATCCTACCGTTCTCTACAAGTATGAATGTGGCGGCGCCACAGTGCTGATGCGCCGTGAACTCAGAGTACCGTCTTCCCTTGAGGGAGCCGACCGCCTTCGCGACCGGGACGACCACTGGAACGGGATAGAAATCTGAGGCTCTGACCTCGCCATTTGTCTGGTCTTCGGCAAGCCTCAAGAAATCGCTTATAGTTATCCTCATCTCTCTGAGCTTTGATCGGTCAATTCTTCCGCAGATTGAAACTGGCTGGAAATTCACCCCACGGACAACATCACGGTTCCTTGCAGCAAAGCGGATCAGGTCGCCTATCTGGTGGTCATTCACACCCCTAACCAAGGTCGGCACAAGAACCATGCTGTCGAGCCCCACCTTCCGCGCATTCTCTATTGCCTTCATCTTGACATCGAGAAGCGGCACACCTCTAGTCTTCCGGTACACCTCATCGTCTAGGCCGTCGAACTGCAAGTAGAACGTGTCGGCACCTGCTTTCATAAGCTTCTCAATGTAGCCTGCACTTTCGGATATCTTGATGCCATTCGTATTGATCTCCACATGGTCGAAGCCCAACGCCTTCGCACTTCTGACTAGTTCCAGCAAGTCCTGACGTACGGTGGGCTCGCCTCCGCTAAACTGAAGAGCCGTCGGAGCGAGAGGCTCGTTTCGACGAAGATTCCTCAGCATTTCCTCGATCTGCTCACGAGTGGGCTCGTAGACGTAGCCTGTCGCGGCTGCGTTCGCAAAGCATACGGGGCATCTCATGTTACACCTGTTTGTGACATCGATTATTGCAAGAACTGTCTGAGATCTATGCTCTGGGCATATGCCGCAGTCGTATGGACATGCCCTCTCCGTCTTCGTCCGAGGGTTTGAGATGCCGTCGCCCACCCACTCATACTTCTCGAACCTTGCGTACTGCTCGTAATCTGACCAGTATGTGTCCTCGAAGGACCCGTGCTCCTTGCAAGCCTTTACTAGCTTCACGCATCCATTGTCCTCTAGCACCTTTGCCTCGACTACGGCAAGGCATTCTGGGCAGAGGCTCCTCGTTTCTTTCAAAAGCCGCGCCAGATTTGACACCACCGAGAGTTGTAAATATTCGGATAGACAATTAATTGACCGTATAAAGGGATTTCCGAACCTCTCAAACGGTGAAAGGTAGGATTGTCAATCAGCGAGAGGACAAAAAAGGCCCTACAAGATCTGGGTCTAACCGAATACGAAACGAGAGCATACGTAGCACTTCTCCAAAAGAGAAGTATGACTGCAGGCGAAATCAGCGAGATAGCGCCTGTCCCTTACTCAAAGGTATACGAAGTTCTAGGAAGCCTCGAGCGAAAAGGCTGGGTCGAAACCGAATCCGGTCGTCCATCAAAGTATTATCCACGCTCACCGCTTGATGCGCTTGAAGCTACTAGGCTCAGACGTGAAAGACTTCTCAAAGCCAGCGAAACACAGATCCTCGGCGAGTTGACCCCTATCTTTGACAAGAGAGAATCCCGCGAGAGACCTGATATCTGGATCGTTCGGGGGGAGTTCAACATAATGTCGAAGATAAGAGAGACAGTGGAGAAATCCGCCAAAGAGATCCTAGTAGCAGTCCCGAAATTCACAAAGGAGATGCTAGATCTAGTGTCTCCGACCCTTCTCCAGCTTAGGAGCAGAGGTGTCAAGATCCAACTCATGACCTCGGAAAACGTCGAACAGGAAACTCTTGATGAAGCTTGCAGGTTCGCCGAAGTGAAAGTGCGAGGCCAGATGTTTGGAGGAGGCATTGTGTCCGATGTGCAAGAGGTGATGATCTTACTCGAAGAGGAGGAGGGAGGAACGGCTCTAGCTATCTGGTCAGACCATGCAGGTCTGGCCAGATTTGCTAAGAACTACTTCGAATACCTCTGGCGAGATGCCTCAGTTTACCAAGAGCTGAAGAGTTGAAAATGTAGGACGTTTCCTAACAACAAGGAACGAGTCGCCGCCGAGAAAATACCGCAGAAGCCTGGGAAGGGTAGGGAACCTTAGACCAGTTATGCTTCTCCATTCCATTCTCTTAGAAGCCTTTGCAGAAATTGTTCTACAAACCTGTGTCGTTCTTCAGCGATCTGTTTCGCAGTAGCTGTATTGATTGTGTCTTTCACTTTCAGAATCTTTTCGTATATGTGGTTGACTGAGCTGAGCGATTTGCCGTCGTACTTGTCCTTTGGCTGACTGGATGGTTCGTGTATGGGTATGTTGCCCCAACCGCCTCGTGTAAACACCCTCGCTACTCCAATCGCGCCTATGATGTCCAACCTATCCGCATCCTGTAGTATTCTTGCTTCTAGGCTTTGAGCTTCCAAGCCTTTCCTGAATCTGTGCGCCTCGATGCAATCAATCACCTTGGGCACCTTTTCTTTGGGAAAACCTACCTCTTCGAGTATCCCCTTTGCCATCCTTGCACCTTCCATGGCATGGTCCGCGATCTTACCTTCGTCCTCCATGGCTCTCGCGATATCGTGAAGCAATGCCGCCGCCTTGACTACGTCCAAGTCGGCCTTCTCTCCTCTGGCCAGTCGCAGAGCCAAATTGTAGACTCTTTCCACATGAGATTGGTCGTGGTGCGAAAGCCTATGGAATTCTCTGCTTCTGTCCTTGATTCTCGCAAAGACGGATTCATCAAGCATGCATATCACCCTGTTCTTGGCTATTCTGTGCAATCGCATCGAACGTAAGCTCAGGGTTCATTAAGATCTTGTACAAACCCCAAGGGTGCCGTCGTTGAGCAACGGCTCCCCCTCCCCCTCTATCCGCAGCAAATGGCTCCACTCTGTTCAAGCGTCTTCTGAAGTTTCGTCGACAGCCATCCTGACGCTTCTTGAGTAGCGAAGCTTCACTACTCGTAGTGAATGAGCTCTTTCTGCTCAAGGGTCTCCTGAAGGACGCTCACGGCTCGGTGAACCTCCTCTTCTTTCTTCGCCCCTGTGCATACGAGTTTCCCACTTGCGAAGAGGAGTATGACGACCTTCGGATCGTCCATGCGGTAGATCAAGCCAGGAAACTGCTCGGGCTCATACATAGTCCTCTTCAACGAGTACGTCGACTTCTCTAGATCAATGGAGCCCCCCAGTCCTGCCGAGGCGACTATGTTCTGTATCTGGATATCGGGCTTCCCTACGATCACAATTCCATTCTTCTTGAGCTCATCAACAACCTTCATCACTGCCTTCTTGGCCTGCCGTTCAGATTTGGCACCGGTGCAAACCATCTTTCCAGAGCTGAAGATCAACGTAGCCGTCTTAGGCTTCTTTAGTCTGTAAACAAGCCCCGGAAACTGCTCTGGACGGTACTCCACACCTGGAAATATTCGGACGATGGAGCCTAGGTCTATGTCCTGCTTGAGAGTCGCTGAAGCAACGACATTTTCTATATTGATGAAGGCCTTTTTCTTTGCCAAACCAACACAACCCTTGGGCGAAATGCTCTTGAAACCCTACGAGCGTATACGTAGCTTATATATACTTTAAAAGTTGCGATTGGCGCGTCTCAGGGCACGAAACAGGGTTCGGACCTACAGGTAGCTCTTCGACGCGCGTCTTCCGACTCTTCTTCATTGCAGGAACCATAAACTCATAGATGATTATGATAGCAGTCAGTATGATTATCGCAGCCGTACCCAGCGGTTCCTTCAGCGCCAGAATCACGTAACCCAGATACGCCACCTTGCCTATAACAACACCGACCAAATGGGTCTCGGGGACCCCTGGATAAGGAGACCAACTGTCCTTCGCCGGATTATTGTCGCCTTTGGTCTCGAAGTACAATCTTCCACCTTGACTGTTGATTCCCACAACTCTATGAACTATTAACATGTCACGATCCCTCGGACTGTGAAAGACTATGATCTCGCCGACACTCACGATCTGCGGTTCCACTCCCCTGACCACAATCAAATCCCCTACGTTGAGCGTTGGAACCATGCTCCCGGACGATACTGGGTGAAAAGGAAGGTATTCAGTTCGGAACACAACCCTTAGCCCGAAGAACACTGCATACTCAGCCAGAACAACCAACGCAAGCATGGCCGCAGTCTTGGCGAGCTCGCTTCGCCTGACAAGGGAGACACTCTTTCTGAACGCGCTTGTCAAACTTCGGTTCGCCCTGACGAAGGTTTTTCTCGGCATACTCGGATGGCAGGCATAATTAATGTTGTGATGCGAACGTGCCTACGTCCTTTTGGCTTCTGTTCTGACCTTCTGTACCATATCTTCAAGAGCTCTTTGCCCAGCGAGCAAGAACTCCTTTCCTTGTTCAGTTATCTTATAGATCCTGCGACCTCTTCCTTTCTCTGACTCCCACACCCCTTCAACGTATGCCCTTTCTTCTAGTAGGTGAAGCAGAGGATACAAAGTTCCTGCGCTGAGATAGACATCAAACCTATCGCGAATCTCCATGTTGATCTCATAGCCCCACCTAGGTTTCTCAATCAGCAACTTGAGGATGATTAGGTCTAGACCAGTCTTCACGACTCTCTCCTTCCAGACCTTGTCCGGGGCCCTGCTCAAGGAGGTTACGACACCAAACGATGTATTCGCATAGATCTAAGTTAATTCTTTTGGTAACTTACACGTTCATTGATCATCGGCATTTCACCAGTTTCAACAGCGAAATATTCCTAGAGGACTGTATGCCTTAAGTACGGAACACACGATGTAGCACCATCTCAGGTAGAGGACGACGTTGAAGCCAACTGCCAAACGTCTTACAACGATTTCTCCCTTAGGTATCAAAAAGTTCCTCGACATGGCAAAAACGCATCCGGATGTGATAAGTCTTGGAGCGGGAGAACCAGACTTTGCGACTCCTCAACACATAGTTGATGCTGGCATAAACGCATTGAAAGACGGATGCACTCACTACACAGGAGTACTGGGCGACTCAGACCTCAGAAGCGCAATTGCTCAGAAGCTGCGGGACGAAAATGGATTAGAGTACGCTCCAGACGAGACTCTTGTGACAATGGGAAGTAGCGAGGCGCTAAGCATAGCGCTGCAAACCATTGTGGACCCGGGTGACGAGGTTCTCCTTCCAGATCCCTCGTACATGGCATATGGACCAAGCGTAAGACTAGCCGGAGGCGTGCCTGTTTACGTGCCGATCTCTGAGGAGAACAGGTGGATCCCTGATTCTCAGGGGGTGAGCCGGAAGATTACCAAACATACAAAGGCAATGATAATTCCTAGCCCCTGTAATCCCACGGGCTCCGTCTACCCAAGGGACACAATCGAGGAGATGGCTGAACTCGCTATGAACCATGACCTATTCGTCGTATCTGATGAGATCTACGAGAAAATCGTATACGAATGCTCAGTCCATACGAGCATAGCATCGGTCGAGGGCATGAGAGACCGAACATTCCTTGTCAACGGCTTCTCGAAGGCCTATGCCATGACTGGATGGAGAGTTGGCTATCTCGCATGCCCGAAAGCATTGATGGATGAACTTCTAAAGATTCATCAATACTGCGCTATCTGCGCACCCGCTGTTTCCCAAAGAGCGGCATACGCAGCCCTTACAGGGCCTCAAGACTGCGTCAGAGAGATGGTAGGTGAATACGACCGAAGAAGAAAGATGATTGTTGCCGAGCTCAACAGAATAGATGGAATCTCCTGTCAAGCGCCGTCGGGTACGTTCTATGCTTTTCCAAGCGTGAAGAAGCTCATGAAAGAGGGGGGGAAGGTTATCAGAAGCTATCTGGCAGGACGTGGAGCAGTTGCAGAGAGCACCTCTGAGCAGCTGATGGATTTCCTTTTCGCCTCTGCCCATGTGGTTTCAGTTGGTGGAAACTTCTTCGGACCTAGCGGAGAAGGTTACATGCGAATGTCTTTTGCCACCGCTTATGACAAGGTAGTTGAGGCTGTTCAAAGAATTAGAGAAGCGATTTCAAGATTCTAACCGTTTTTGAGACACTCCATTGATTGTCTAGTCCTAAGGGGAAAGTCTCAGCAGGACGCGGCAGGGATGCCGATTGAAGCTTTGATGAATGGAAGAGCCCGCGGGCTTTGCATGTTTTTATTTCAGATTCTTCTTCAATGATGCGCTGACTCTCTGATGGTGCCGCAGGAGACAGAAGTTTTCTCAACGCTTGCCAGGCCTGTCAGAGAGGCCGTCAAGGAGCGGGGTTTCCTCGAGCCTACAGAGCCTCAAAGGAAGGCCATTCCCCTAATCCTAGAGGGAAAGAATGTTCTCCTGATCGCTCCGACTGCGTCGGGGAAGACCGAGTCAGCCGCGCTCCCCATTCTCAGTCTTCATATCTTGAATCGAGAAAGTCTTGGAGGAATCAAGATACTGTACATTACGCCTCTTCGCGCTCTGAATCGGGATCTCCTTGAAAGGCTGGAATGGTGGTGTAGCAGAGTCGATGTGAAGGTTGCGGTAAGGCACGGAGACACTGAAATCAAGGAGAGAGGACGCCAAGCCAGAAGCCCTCCTGATATGCTGATCACTACCCCTGAAACGCTGCAAGCAATTCTTCCCGGGAGAATAATGAAGCGCCATCTCGCTGGCGTACGGTGGGTCATAGTAGATGAGGTCCATGAACTTGCAGAGGACAAGCGCGGAAGCCAACTTTCTCTCGCACTTGAGCGACTAAGATGGATTACGGTGAGAGATTTCCAAGTTGTAGGACTGTCTGCAACAGTTGGAAGCGCGGATTTGGTTGCGCAGTTCCTAGTCGGCAGCAGCAGAAAAGCTGAGATAGTCAAAGTTCCCGTCGCAAGGAAGATGCGACTTGCGGTGCAATTTCCTGAGCCGGTTCCAGCAGACTATGCTCTGGCATCTCGACTATACACGCATCCGGAGGTCGCTGCCAGGCTCAGGCTGATGCGCAATCTCATTCAGAACCATCAGTCGGTCTTGCTCTTCACCAATACTCGTGCCATCGCAGAAGTCCTAGCGAGTAGGTTCAAGGTCTGGGATGTTGATTTCCCGGTTTCGATTCATCATGGCTCACTGTCAAAGCCTTCTAGGATAACTGCGGAAAGGGGGCTCAAAGAAGGAGGACTGAAGGGGCTAGTATGCACTTCTTCCCTTGAACTTGGGATAGATGTCGGGAGAATCGACTTTGTCATACAGTACATGAGCCCTAGACAGGTAACTCGCCTCATACAGCGCGTCGGCCGAAGTGGACATAGCTTGGGCCGAATGGCTGACGGCGTCATTATGTCAATGGATTCAGACGACACCTTGGAAGCTTTGGCAATTGCGAGAAGAACCTACGAAGAGACTCTAGAACCAGTCTCCATACCTGAAAAGCCCTTTGACACCCTGACACATCAGATTGTTGGCCTGCTGACTCAACAACGCAGATGGTACTTCAACGAAATTCTAGACCTGTTCACCAAGGCGTACCCTTACCGAAACCTGACAGAGGACGACCTCAAGCAGGTGCTGACCTACATGCATGCGAGATATCCTCGCTTAGCTTGGGTATCATTCCAAGACAAGGTAGTGCTCAGGCCACAGAGAATCAAGGACATGTACGAGTACTACTTCAACAAACTCTCCATGATCCCAGATGAAAAACAATACCTCATAATCGACGACTCAACCGACACTCCTGTTGGAGTGTTGGATGAGGCCTTTGTGGCCGAATACGGAGTACCAGATACCAAGTTCATCGTGAGAGGAAGCCCTTGGAAGATCCTCAGAGTTCGAGGCGACAAGATACACGTAAGACCGATCTCGGACCCGTCAGGCGCGATACCGAGCTGGGTCGGCGAAGAAATACCTGTCCCCTTCGAAGTGGCTCAAGAGGTCGGCCGGATAAGAGGACTTGCAGCAGAAAAATACCAGACGAAGGCAAAGAGGAGACAAGTAGCGGAGGAATTTTCGAGCGCTTATCCGGCTAGCCCTGAAACAATCGAGCGCGCACTTCAGGAGGTTTTCGACCAAGTCGATAGGGGAATCCCTGTACCTTCGAATAGCTTGATCACAATCGAGGAATGGGAAGACTACGTAATCATCAATGCCAACTTTGGGACGCTGGTTAATCGTACTTTGGCACGTCTTTTGGGCCACATCTTGTCAGAGGAGACAGGTTACACAGTTGGGGTTCAACAGGATGCTTATCGTATTGTTCTCCAGACTACTGGGGCGATCACACCTCAAGGTATTTCAGAACTACTCAGAAGTCTAGGCGAACGAGAAATTGGGACGGAACTCAGGAAGGCCTTGATGAAGACTGGCCTCTTCAAGAGGAGACTCGTGCACGTCGCAAGAAGGTTTGGTGCGATATCTCGAAAGGTGGATTTTGGCAGCCTACGGCTAGACCAGTTAATGAAAACCTTGGAGGGCACCGTCGTAGTAGAAGAATCATTGAAGGAGACGCTTGAGAAGGATTCGGATCTACCGAACATGATGAAGATACTGAAAGACATTCGTGAAGGTGTCATTCAGGTTCAACCAATCGGCAGTAAGGGCGAGGCGACTCCGATTACTCGTATTGGGATAGAAAGAATCAGTAGAAGAACAGATCTCATTCCTCCTGAAAAGATGAAGCGAATTCTAATCGAGTCCACACGAGTCAGAATAATGAACGAGGCGAGAACATTCATTTGCACATCGTGCTTGCAGCACGTGGAGATGAAACAGCTGAAGGACCTCACCCTCAGGCCGAGGTGCCCCAAGTGCAAGTCTAGAGCAATCGGGATGCTTCCGATCTCTGAGGATGAAGCATTGGCCTTAGCAAGGAAGAAAGGCCGAAGCCTCTCTGTAAGAGATCGAGAGACGCTCGAGCTGGCAAAGGAAACTGGGGGCCTAATAGAGAAGTATGGAAGAGTTGCAGCCTACGTCCTGGCTGGTCGCAGAGTAGACCCTATCGAAGCTGAGATTGTTCTGGAACGAGAGAGACATATTTGCGACCGGCTCTTCGAGCTGATCATGGAAGCCGAGAGAAACGCATTGAGAGACAGATTTCTCTAGGATATGTGAAAAGAAGGAGTTGAGGCCCTTCCCGGTCTAGGCCGCTACTGTGAGTTTCTCGATCATGATAGTCGGAGAGATTAGCGCCATTCCTGGACCCATCGTCACCTGCCTTGTGTTTGCAGCTGCAAGCCGAATCTGCCCAAGGATGCCTGGCATGTTTCCTCCGATCATGGCCTGCTTGACAGGGAATGTCAAATTCCCATTCTCTATTCTGAAGACACAGTCCAGCGCAAGAGAGAAGTCGCCGCTTTGAACGTTTGAAGTATGGGCCCCGATGAATCCTCTGACCAAGATTCCGTTCCTGACCTCCCGGATCAGGTCGTCTCTTCCTCCCTTCCCTGGTTTCAGAACCAGATTGTGTGGGCCTATGATTGGTTCAAGGGCGTACTCTGATCTTGTCCCGAACATGATGTATCTCATGGAGTTCCCCGTATTCTCAATGCCCTCCTTATTGGCTGTGTACGAGTTGTGCAGGAAGGTGCGGAGGATTCCTCTCTCAACTATGGGCCTCTGGCGGGTCGGACATCCTTCAGAGTCGAAGGGCTTTGAGCCTAGCGCCTTTGGAACAGTCGGATCATCCATCAACGTGACATTTCCTGAAGCAATCTCAGATCCGATCTTCCCAGTCAATGGGGACTGGTTCCTCTGCGCCAAGTCTGCCCTGACCTGTTGGACAAGAGTATTCATGAAGAGATCTGCCAGTCCGTCCTGATCGACAACGACATCGTATGTTCCCGGTTCGAGGGGTCTCGGGTTCAGCTGCCTTACTGCAGTCTCAGCGGCGTAGCCTGCCACCGCGACGAGCTTCTCACTCTCGTAGTGGGTTGAGGAGTGGGTTTCCCAGCCGACACCTACAGATCCTCCAGATTCAGTCACCACATACATATGACCATCAAACGCAGTCGACTTATAGCTGCCTGAGATTCCCAGCGAGTTGGCGATTGAGGTCTCTCCAAAGCCCGCATGCACACTGCCACTAACCGTGGAGACTCTTGAATCTTTGCAGGCTTCCTCCAACATCGACCTTCCAATTTCGATCAGGTCGGATGGATCAGTTCTAGGAATTCTCTTATCGAATATGTTTGCGACTTTTGAGGTTCTTGCCTTCTCTTGGAAGGATTTGAGATCCTTATCGGCACGCTTCACTTTGGCTGTTGTGACCGCCTTCTCCACTGCCTCGGTCACGGTGGTTCTTGAGAAGTCTGTCACGTAGCTGAATCCAGTTGAGGCTCCCTCATCCTTCTTGACCAAGACTCTTATGCCCATTCCACGATCTCGCTTCACTTGACCGAGCTTTACCTGCTTCTTTTCGATCACGATGTTCATGCCTACCTCGTCGGTCTTGAATACTTCCGCCTGAGTGGCGCCCAGTCTGATGCATCTTTTGATTGCAGAGTCTAGGGTTTCGCTCACGCTATTTCCCTCCTACGACAGCGTTCTTGATCCTTATATGCGGGCTTCCCATTCCGGTTGCTACAACCTGTCCCGCCTTGCCGCATAGCCCTATGTTTATCTGGAAGTCGTTCGCCAATCCGTCGATATTCACAAGTGTTTCCAAGGTCAATCCTGAAAGTGAGACATCGCTTAACGGTTTTGTCAGCTGGCCCTTCTCAATCAAGACTCCTTCCTCAGCACTGAACTGAAATGTTCCTTTGGTTGTGTCGACTTGTCCTCCACGGGATCCCTTCAGGTATACTCCGGAGTCTACACCTTCAAGGAGTTCCTCAAAGCTGTGACCACCGGCGGTTAAGTAAGTGTTGCTCATTCTGACCACTGGCCGATACGCAAAGGATTGAGCCCGGGCTCCTCCATTAGGATCCAAGTTCAACTCGGCAGCGGTCTCTCTGTTCAGAATATATCCTCTCAGGAAGCCTTTCTCTATGATGAGACGCTTCTTTGTGGGCACTCCCTCCGAATCATATTGGGAGCTGCCCCATCCATCGGGATATGTAGAATCGTCATACATTGTGACTAAGTCGGATCCCACTCTTTTGCCAACCTTGTCTTTCAGCACGGATTCTCCGGTTATGACATGATCTGCTTCGGATGCATGGCCAACAGCTTCATGCGCAAACACTCCTGCCAGCTTTTGGTCAGCTATCACGGTGAACCTTCCGCTCGGAACAGGAACAGCCCTAAGCAGTTTGACTGCCTTCTCAGCTGCTCTTCTTGCCAGCCCAAGTGGATCTATCCTCTCAAATAGCTCGAACCCAGCTTGCATTCCGTTCCTTTCCCTAATGGTCCCTACCTTTGCTCCCTCTCTTGCGACTGCGACAATGACTATGCTTCCTCGGCTAGGCCTTCCAGTCAAGCGTGCCCCCTCACTTGTTGCAAGGCAGGTCTCTCCACTAGAATCACTGTAGGTCACAGTGACGCTTGCGATTCGCTTGTCAACCTTTGTCGCCTCTTCGGAAGTCTGCAAGGCAAGCTTCATCTTCCGGTTTATGGGCACTGACTCCATCGGATCCTTCACAGTGGCTCTGACGACATCCTTGACGGGCGAGATCTCTGCAAGACGAGCTTTTTCTTTAGTGTGCCGGGCAGTAGCCTTCGCAGCCTTGAAGGCACCGCGAACCGTTCTTGAAACATCGCTGAGTCCCAGCGAGGTAGAGGAGCCAAATCCCCATGCCCCTCTGTAGAGAACCCGGATTCCCAGTCCTTGATCGGCTCCGGAAGCTACTTGGTCAAACGTGTCCTTCATGAGTCTGATGTCTGTGGAATATGTCCGTTCGACCCTTGCGTCGGCATAGTCGGCTCCGAGCCTCTCGCAGAGCGAGACCGCCTTCTCCGCAATTCTCATTGACAATACCGATCACTACCCTGACTGGAGCTTGCTACGTGGATTTATCAGTTGCGAATACGAATGCGACTCTGATCTGAACTGGTCTGCCTTTGCCCAAAGTGCTGAATTCGAGAGAAATCCATACCTCCTAAGCTTAAAAAGTGTCAGGAAGGTAATGCGTCTAGCCAAGTTTCGAGAGAGGCGAGGAACAACGAGTCAGCGCCAGACAAAGAAGCCGGAAGAATTCGAAATAATGCTAGTGACCGACGTAGGCAGCACCACGACCAAGGCCCGTCTCTTCAGGAAGAAAAGCAACGAGTACAGGTTCGTTTCCAGCGGAGAAGCCCCAACAACCGTTGAAGCCCCCTACGAAGATGTGACTAGAGGTGTCAGAAACGCGGTCCGAGAGGTAGAAGAACTAACAGGCCTTCGCCTGCTGGAAGAAGAAGGCATCGTCTGGCCCCGTAGGGCCAGCGGAGACGGTGTTGACCTCTACGCCACCACCAGTAGTGCGGGTGGGGGGCTTCAGATGATGGTTGCAGGCGTCGTCAAGACCATGACCGCCGAAAGCGCTGAACGAGCAGCCCTCGGCGCAGGAGCCATCGTAATGGACGTAATCGCAATCGACGATGGAAGGATGCCCCACCAGAAAATCGAGAGAATAAGGACACTCAGGCCGGACATGATCCTGCTCGCCGGAGGAACGGACGGCGGCACAATTACTCACGTCGCGGAGATTACTGAGCTGATAGCCGCGGCCGAGCCGAGAGCTCGGCTGGGGATAGGCTACGAGCTCCCAATCGTCTATGCAGGAAACAAGGACGCGAGAACACCTATCTCGAAAACGTTGGAAGACAAATTCGCCCTCAAAATCGTAGACAACATTAGACCAGTACTTGAGCTTGAGAACACGGAACCTGCCCGTGACGCAATTCATGAGCTCTTCATGGAGCACGTCATGTCTCATGCACCAGGCTATGACAAGCTGATGAAATGGACAGATGTTCCGATCATGCCGACTCCCGCAGGGGAAGGCCGAATGTTCAGAACGCTAGCCGAGCTGAGGAAGGTCAACGTTATCGGCGTCGGCTTGGGCGGAGCGACAACGAACGTCTACTCAATATACGATGGAAAGTTTGTGAGGACTGTCAGCGCTAACCTGGGCATGAGCTACAGCATCTGCAATGTCTTGAAGGAGGCCACGATAGGCAACATCATGCGATGGGTCCCCTTTGATATCGAACCCGTAGTGGTCCGCAATAGGCTCAGAAACAAGATGATTAGACCCACAACTATCCCTCAGACCTTGGAGGAACTCATGGTGGAACACGCCGTCGCTCGTGAGGCGCTTAGACTAGGGTTTGAGCATCATAAGCAGTTGGCCAGAGGCTTAAGGGGCGTCCAAAGAGTAAGAACGATGGGAGAGATCTTTGAGCAGTCAGCAGGGGAAGAGACCTACATTGACATGATGCATGTGGACTTCTTGGCAGGCACCGGAGGATTGCTATCTCATGCGCCTAGGCGAGCCCAGTCGGCGCTTCTCTTGATGGACGGATTCCAACCAGATGGATTGACTAAGCTGGCTCAGGACAGCGTCTTCATGATGCCGCATCTCGGGGTTCTGTCGACCGTCCATCCGCAGGCAGCCCTAGAGATATTCGAAAAAGACTGCCTAGTGAGGCTGGGAACCTGCATAGCACCAAGAGGTGTACTTGAGAAGGGCGGAAATGCGCTAAGCTTCAAGGTTGAAGCAGAGGGCAGCGTCGTGGAAGAGAACATGGCTTTTGGTTCAATAAGGGTGGTCCCACTCGAGTTTGGCAAAACTGCTAAACTAGTTCTCTCACCCGTGAAGGATCTGGATGTGGGAAGAGGACCAGGCCACGGCTTGGAAACGACGGTGGAAGGAGGCGTTGTCGGCCTGATTTTCGACTGCAGAGGTAGGCCACTGTCGATTCCTGTGGACCCAGCAACGAGAAGGCAGATGTTGCTCGAGTGGTTCCAAGCGATGAGCGCATACCCTGAAAACGTGTATGAGCGAATTCGATCGGGAAGAGTCAAGGGAGGAAGCTAGTATGGCGCACGCATACACGCCGGGACTCAAGGTCAAAAGATTCACGATAGTGAGCAAGATGCGCAGGCTCCCAATACCGGGAGAGGTTCTCGTAAAAGAGGGAAGCACGGTGACACATGACCAGGTTGTAGCGAGAACGCAGGTACCTGGAGAGATCCACCTGATAAACGTCGCAAATGCGCTCGGAGTGGACCCGGAGGAGATCCTGCAGTTCATGCTGAAGAAACTGAAAGAGTCGGTTACAAAGAATGAGGTCATCGCGAAACGGAGCTCTTTCTTCGGCCTCTTCAAGTCATTCGTCCACGCACCCTCGGACGGAACGATCGAATTGATCTCTGAAGTAACTGGCCAAATTGCTTTGAGAGAACCCTTCGTTCCTGTCGAGATAACGGCGTACGTCCCCGGAAAAGTGGTTCACGTGATGCCTAGAGAAGGTGTGACAATTCGTACGCCTGCTGCTCTGGTGCAAGGCATCTTCGGAGTGGGCGGAGAAGCCCATGCGAACCTAAGGATGATCGCGAGCACGCCGGACGAGGTTCTTACCCCCGAGAAGATCGATCCCTCATGTCAAGGCAAGGTGCTCGTGGGCGGTTCACTTGTCACTGGTGAAGCACTCGCCAAAGCTGTCAAGACGGGAGTCAAAGGAATAGTGGTCGGAGGAGTTGAGGACGAGGATCTGATCAAGTTCCTAGGTTATGAGATAGGGGTTGCAATCACCGGGCAGGAGGAGACAGGAACAACGCTAATAATCACTGAAGGCTTCGGCAGAATGAAGATGCCGCACAGAACCTTTAACCTACTCAAATCCTTCGATGGGAGAGAGGCATCCATTAACGGCGCCACGCAGATCCGCGCAGGCGTAATCAGACCGGAAATAGTCATAGCCCTGAAGGATACCGAAGTGAAAGGACTGGTCGACGAAGCGGAGGAAGCTGGTGGAGGAATGGCCCCCGGCACACCCATCAGAGTGATCAGAGAACCCTACTTCGGTGCAATCGGCCATGTGGCAAGTCTACCGGTTGAGCTGCAAGTTGTGGAGACAGAGTCTGACGTTAGAGTTGTGGAGATAGAGCTGGAAGACGGTAGGAGAGTAGTAGTTCCAAGAGCCAATGTCGAAATCATAGAGGAGTAAGCCGGGCCTACCTTTTTCCATTCTTGGATAAGTGCTCATCAAGAGAACCGGCAGGAATTCTGCGTCCCGCCTCTGTCACTCTGGAAATTCTAATGAACAATTCGAGACCAGTGTCTCAGAAATCGAAAGAGCCCGACTCGTGACTCAATCATGAGACGGAACTTGTCATGAACGTAGTCGCTGAGGAACAATATCTGATCTTATTGACATGCTCTCTGATCGATGCAGCCCTACACGATTGCCGTTACTCTTCTATTATCTCCACATCTGCTCTCGGCACAACGACCTTCCGTCCATCCTCAAGGTCAACTTCTAGGACGCGGACCGGCGATTCGGTCTCAACGACTTGCAGATCTACTGGAAGGCGAACTATTTTTCCCATCCTTCCGAAGTCTGGCTCCCGTATGATCCTAACGGCCATCCCTGGCTCCATGCCTTTCTGCGGCACGACTGAGGACTCTGCGCTGTGAACTGCCCTCTCTGCGTCAGGTTGAGGGACAATAATCTCTGGACGTATTACGCCTGCCCGGATCTGCGTAGCACCGTTTATCGCCGCTTCCTTCCCCTCAAGTCTCCTGAGAAGATTGAACGTTCTTTCGGACATGCACATCGTTCCAAAGCCCTCAGTGACTATTAGAGTCAGGCCGATATTTTCATGTCCGGTTATAGCGACACCTATCTCGTAACCTAGGAAATCTGATAGGTCCTTGTCTTCTATTCCTCCAACAACAATCCCTTTGACACCCAAGGAGGCAGCTTTCCTGAGCGCTTCCACTTTCACAAGTGATCCACCGACAACAACTTTCCTGGCGTAGTCGTCCCGAATCCTGTCCGAGGTCAACATCTCATCCGGTGAGTCAACGGCAAATGCGAGCTTCCCATGAGTCTCGCCTCCTACTCCAAAGATGCCTTGAATCAACGCAGCACTCGTCTGGACTATGCAACCTTCATTGGGCAGAACCTTCTCGATACGTCCCGGGACGTAGGCCTTGATCTCGATAGGAACTGGAGGTTCAGATATGGTTACCTGCCCCGTCAGCTCGGAAATTTGCTGGATTACTCCAGTGGTCGGCGATGTAGCGACGGATTTGAACATTCCGAGAAAACCCTTTTTCTCTGCTATGATCTCGTCCTTCTTCACATCGTCGCCGACTTTCTTGGTCAGGTACCTTCCGACATCGTCTGGGTCTATGCCTAACAGGTGAACTAGTTTGACTATTTCGACGCCTCCTGGCACCGAAGTTCTCGCGACCACAGTGTCGAACTCAACTCTCTCTCCCTCCTTCACCAGAACTTCCCCCGGAATGGGAAGCCTTCTCTCGACCTGAATCACGGTCGAGGCCTTGACTTTCAGCCCGGGTGTATAAGCGAGTGCCATGCCTAGCTTCCCCCGAGATCCTGAGAATACCTCTGAAGCGATGTCTGAGGATAAGCGTCAAGCGCAGAGAACCATCGCAACAGCTTCTTCCGGCGCTCATGACTTTCGTCAGGCAAGGCCAACGGCCTCCCTCTTGCGTCTAGGATCACACCTACAACCCCGCCTTCCAAGTTGGCCTTCAATTTGTTCCCCGGTCCCATGCCTACATCCAGTTCCTTGGATGGTTCGATCTCTGCTGAGATGCTCATTCGTTCATCTAGAGGGATCCTGACAACTTCACCGAAATTCATGGACTTCTCAATCCGAGAGCCATCAGGCATTATTGCGGTTAGCTTGAAGGCCTCAGAACCCTCACCGGTTGTGCCCTTGACTGCAACGCACGTTCCTATTCTGACCAAGCAGTCTTTTTCGAATATTTCGAGGGCTGCTTGCGGATGGACGGTTGACAGAACCCCAAGATGCGGCATCATGAAGACGCTGTCCTGAGCCAGCTTAGTCAACCCTTCCGGTAGGAATCCGTCTATCAGTGCTAGGGCAGTCTGGGCTCGCCTGGGAGCATGTGAGAGCAGCCCTCCGGTTCCTGCAATCATGTGAATGTGCATCATGTCGATGTATGTTTCCACAAACGACTTCTGGTCGAAGATGTCTGCGATGGTTCTTGATCTTTGGATACCTCTCAAGCCTCGGGCTAACTGCTTATGATGCTCGAAGCCCAGTCTAAGCGCCTCACGAGCCACAGCATGCTCAATAACCAACTCGTCGATTGTTCTGGGAATGGTTGTGGGCCTAATCATCTTGTTGCGAAGCACGTTGCGGATCTTGACCTCGTCAGCTTCGAACGGAAGCCACCTGGTTATGTTCTGTAACCCGGCGGAACGAAGAACGTTGCAGATGCTGTAGCTCATGCCCAGGTTAGCGCTGACAGTCCTCACAAACTTTCCATCGTATACTGAATACACGTTTGTTGTGGCTCCCCCTAGGCCTACCCCGATCACATTTATGTTCCTTCGTTCAGCAAGGGTGCGGAACATTCTCCCCTCGGCCGCCGGTGTAGGCATTATGGGGATCGGCGTCCAATGCATGAGTCTGTTGTAACCCGGCGCATGAGACATGACATGCTCCATGAAGAGCTCATGAATTGCCTCCCTAGCGGGCTCTGAATTCTCGATTTCTAGAACAGGTCTGATGTTGTCTACTATAGTAAGCGCGAATTTGGAGCTAAGAATCTCCTCAATCTGTTTTCTCGCTCTCTTGTTTCCGGCGTAGACGACTGGTAGCTCGTAGCCTATCCCCAGCCGAGCCTTCGGTTCCGCCGTCCGGATCACTTCAGCTGTCTGAATGACATGTTCAATATCTCCGCCGTCCGTGCCTCCAGCGACTAGGATCATATCTGGCCTCAGATGCCTCATCATATCGATCTTTTCATGGAGCCGCCTTCCATCATTGACTGCGATTACGTCCATTACGATGGCTCCTGCGCCGAGGGCTGCTCGCTCGGCGCTTTCGGCGGTCATGGTCTTCACAACCCCGGCAACCATCATCTGGAGCCCCCCGCCCGCACTACTCGTAGTAACGTAGAGGTCGACCCCTGTCTTCTCATCAATTCTTGAGTCGATCATTCCACTTTCAGAGAGCAACCTGTGTCCTGTCAGCTCTTCAACTTCCCTGACGGCGTTCCGAACACCTAACGTTACGTCTTCGTAGGGGGCTTCAACGGTTGTGGGTGCCTCTCCTGCACAGACGAATCTGTACTCATTGTTAATCTTCTTGAAGAACCTGGCCTTGCTCGTGGTGCTTCCGCAGTCTGTCGCCAGAATCACACGCATCTGTTCAGGTTTCAAGGATGAGGCCTTGTCTTCCATTCACTGACTCCTCAACTGGAAACGCCATACCGCTATTGAGAAGTTTAAATGTCTTGTTGACTCGATCAACCGACGTCCTACTGCTCTCGGCATCTTGTTCAGATGATAAGTCACGATCCTTTCTTCTGCCTCTGATACAGGGTAACTGCAAGAGTGCCTCCTGCTACAAAGCAGAAAGCAGCCACGACGAAGGTCGAAGGTGTAGAAGCGGCTAAGCCAAATACCAGATTGATTATCGTTGCAGTCACCCCGATCAAAAGGCCGATCCTGAAGAAGCGTCTTCTGCTTCTCCTGCACAGGAGATATGACGCAGCAAAGCCGCCACTGATCATAGCTATGATTGGAATCACAGTGAAGAAGATAATGACATTAGATTGAGAGTATCCACTTGTGTCAAAGGTTAGAATGAGAAGATAAACCCAGAACGGAACGTTTGCAAGTGCGCCTCCGGCAAGATAGTCCTCGAAGACCGGCTCTTCTCGCCTCAACCACATGACCGGCCAGAGATGCTTTGCGTACGCTTAAAGGAATACCTGTGTGACCCATTCGCATATTCCGCGGCGCATGGTCTTCTTGCGGATTGATCCCAAAAAAGGGGGAAGCACACGAGGGCGTATCGCGCCCTCATTGCTACTCAGGTTTCTTTTCTCTTCGCCCTTGAAGAGTAGCGACAACTAGTATGAGCACAGCGAGTCCGATGAAAGAGGTGTAGTCTCTGAGGAGGTTCTTGTAGACTCCGATGAACAGGTTCATTCTTGTCATAACAGTGTTGCCGAACGCTGATCCGAACGCGATCATCATCGTCCATCGGCCGATTAGTCCTGCCTTGCTTGTTGCTTTTCCGAGTCCTGTCTCAGGTCCAAGTGAGAAGAAGAAGTATGCCAATGTTCCGATGACCATGATGATTATCAACCAGTTGTTCAGTGTGTCCATTGCCTGAAATCCAAGCTTCGGGTGAACGACGACGAGTGGAAGGCCGATAGTGGCTGTGATCTGTGCAAGGAATTGCGCTGAGATTGTACCGCTCATTGCGAGCCCCATACCTGATCCCGTTATCATAGCTATAGGGAATCTATAGAGCCAGAAGTACTTCTTCGAGAAGAAGAAGACGAATAGAAAGCCGACAACTAGCGGGATGATCCACAGCATGTTCTTGCCGGTGATTATGGGTTCGACGGCCGTGAATCTTATGTATCCGTATCCGACTGCAGCCGTGTATCCGATAGCAACGGCCAAGTATGTGTGTTCAGCGAGTTTGAAGAACACGTTGTCTCGATAGGTGAAGCTGTAAGCTGCTAGGGCGAACAGAGCGTAGGCGTAAATTCCCAGCATAGTAGCCAAATCTGTTGTCATATTTCACATCTCCTAAGTCTTGGCCGGTTTCGCCTTTCTTGTCGCGAAGTAACCAAGGTTTCCTACTATGAGGAACACAAGCACTATAACGTGTGACATAGTCATTGCGTCGGAACCCATCACGTCCGCAGTTGTCATGATGCCAAGCAGCCTCTGGTACTCAGTAGCACCTCTGCCACCTCTCAGGATACTGATGTACTGCCCTGCGGCCACGTATGCGATGTTCGCAGGCACGCTTACACCCAAAGAACCAACAAGCATCTTCATTTGTGGATTTCTTGCCTGCCATTGACGAAGATACTCAGGGCCACCCGGCGTACCTGTCTCTATACAGACCAGCATGTAAATGTCGCTTATTGTCTTCACCTTTGCCATCATTGGTAGATCTGCGAGTTTTGTACCCTTGTAGTCACCTTTCTCAAGGGTCTTCCAGACATCGGTTGCAAACGAAGCCATTCCCGTCTCGGTTCCCGGTATCCATCCCAGATTGACATAGTCAACTCCGTACTTCTTGTCTTTCATGGCATCAACCACGAATTTGTTCTTCCAGACATCTTCTATCAAGGGTGCCCCAGTTTCCCAGAAGGTCAGGAAGATCAACTTGACTGGCTTGCGGAAGAGGTGGGTTGCTGTTGCGCGTGCCTGCGGCCCCAGTTCTCCTCCATATCCAGCTGGAGACACATCCATGCCGAAGACGACTACTACATCTGCTGGCAAGGCATCGATCGCCGCTTGGTACTTCACCGTATCTGGGCTGATAGACAATGGTAGATATAGAGGAGTCAGAAGCGGTATGCCGACTGCGATCCATATCACGAGAAAGATCAGTCTTACGTCAACTGCCTCAAGTTTCTTCCAGAAAGACATGTTCATTCACCTGCTCCCAAATATCCTCTCTCTCGGCCAGTCATGACTCGAATTCCCAACGATATGGCTCCGACTGCGGCGCCAATTAGGATTCCCCGGAAACCAGCCATGTTCGGCACATTCAAGATCCATTCACTGAGGGCGTTGAATTGTTCTGCCAAAGGACCGAATATGACAGATCCTGCCGGCGCATTGTACAACATGATCACTGCTGCTGAGAGAAGCAGAACAGCTGCTTCTTTCGTTCTAGCTTTGAATGCTCTGAACGCGGCTGAGGATATGAAGAAGGCGAGCATTGAATACATGGCGGAGTCCAATGCGACGTTGATGTTTGTATAGACCCAAGCGAACGCAGGATTTCTGGTGGGGGTCGCAGAACGCGACGATTCTACACCGTATACGCCAAGGAGGAAGTAGAAGACGACCAACACGATCAGCCACACACTAAAGATCCAGCTGTTATCTCCGGGTTTCCTCTTCTCGATGCGCCCCTTGTGCATTCTGGTTATCATCACAATGCCCAAAATCACCGTGAAGTTGACTATAACTAGAACCCATGTCTGCATTGTGCTAGCGAAATCCTGAGCGGCCTTGACCTTGAAGAAAGTCGAGAAGATCATCACGAGGGCGATGAAAGTTGTTAGCAGGATCGGAATCTCTTTTCTCTTGTAGAAACTCATGTGCGTCTCCCTCTAAGATCGTAGGAGTTGCAGGAAGTACGTGACCCCAGCGGCATTCAGTATGATACCCAGCACCATGAGAATCAGCGCTATTGCCTTCCCTATGTCTTGACCTGCCACGCTACCGGACTGGACTGGGTCCTTCGAGAGATATGCTCCCGCCGCGTAGATCTCTTCGCCTATCAAAGCATAGTCGCAGGCTGCCACGAAGAACGGGATCTGATGGGTGTTGGCTGTACCAGCTATTTGAACTGCGCCCGCCGTGAACCCGACCTCGGCAAGTTGCAGAGATTCAGCCCAGTACCCTCCAACCATAATGTGCGCTCCAGGCTTCTCTCTTCTGAGAATGCCAAGATACGCAATCGTATAGGAGAACTGAGAGTCAGACAGATATTGCACCATGTCGCCCGCTCTTGCTGCCTCTTCTGTCTTGCCTTCTTCATTGAAGGCGGTCTGAATGATTTCTGTCTCAACAGGTACCACATACGGCATTCTCGCAGGAGCAATCAACCTCGCACCGTACCGAGCGCAGAGCCTCGCCACGTATCCGACCATGCTGAGCCCTGCGATCGTCTGCGGGGCGGTGACATCGGTCAGGCCTCCAATCCCCGTCGAGATAACTACAGGCCTAGCCATCTCTGTGGCTCTTCCTACAGCCTCTTCCACCGCGTCCAGGCCCGGAAGCTTGCGAAGCTTAGGCATCTTTCCACGTCTTGCTGTCTCAACGAAGTATATGATGAATGCGCAGAGAACTATCAGTAGAAACAGTTGCGCTACACGTCCTGGTTCAAACAATTTTCTTTTCTCCCTTCTTTGTTAGCCGTTCGGCTGAACGACCTAAAACGTCTATCTTAAAGTCAACCATTATAAGACTTTTCATGACCTACCGCAGTCACAGCAGCTTTGTTACACACCAGAAATTGATTCTTCGCTCCGGTCGTAGGCCCGTCCGGCGTGTTGAACTTGTCCCATCAAAGCCTTGAGATCACAGTAGCCCTAGAGGAATTCGCATTCCACGCTACAAGTCTGCCTCGTCTCACCTGCCGTGATCCATTGAGTGGTCTGCTGAGTGTCTCCTCAGGTCTTGAATAGAGATGATCGAATGCCTTCGGCATTTTGCATGTTCACGAGGGAGTATAGCTGCTTCGGTGTATCTTGTGATGACCATGGGGCCATTATGAAAGGAGGCTCAGGGCCGCGATTCGTACCTGTTGATGCCCGGCACAGGACGGTAGAGCGCCGAAAACATGGCGGTTAGAGCGTCAAATGGAGGATAAGAGTTTTAAGCGGACTGGCGCCTAGTCGTCGATGGTGGGAGGAAGCGCACGTCATCCCATAGGAAGAAGTAGTGCGCAAAAGAAAAAAACAGAAAATGAAAAGGAGGAATGAAGAATTCTACCAATACCTGCAGCAAGCCAAAGTGCTTTCATCTTTCTGATTCTGATATCTATCGTAATGCTTGTGACCCTCTACCTTACAGTGAAAGGAACTAGGAGGCCAACTATACGCAAGATATCGGGGCTTGACGCTATTCAGGAAGCTGTGGGCCGAGCAACAGAAATGGGTCGCCCGATTCACTTCTCACCCGGGATAGCCGGTCTGGCTACGGATACAGGTCCTCAGACTCTAGCAGGACTCTCGGTACTCGCGCATGTGGCGGAGCTGGCAGCCAGGTACAAGGCTACGGTTTGGACAACAATTAGACAAGCCGAAGTCCAACCTCTGGCAACCGAAATAGTCCGTCAGGCGTACCTGAAAGCAGGTGCACAGGATGCTTTTGATCCTGACAAGATCATCTACCTTTCAGGCACTCAGTTCGCATACGCATCAGGCGTGGTGGGCTTAATGCACAGGGAGAAGGTAGCGGCCAACATAATGATCGGAGGCTTCTGGGCTGAGTCTCTGCTTTTTGCAGAGGGAGGCTATCAGGCTGGAGCTATTCAAGTGGCAGGAACCGCTAACACCGCCCAACTCCCATTCTTCGTTGCAGCCTGCGACTACTGCTTGATAGGAGAGGAAATACTTGCAGCTGGAGCCTACTTGAGCAAAGACCCGGTTCAGATCGGCGCGATATGGGGGCAAGACTTAGGAAAAGCCATAACGATCATCATATTGGCAATAGGCATAGTGCTATCTCTCGCTGGGAACAACAGTCTCTGGAGCCTACTCGGAAAACTTTGGTAACGGAAGGAGGAAATGAAAAATGAGTGTAGCAATACGAAGGAATCTGCCCCTTGTCATAACGTTCATCGCAGGAATGCTGATGATAGGCGACTACTACATCAAGGTCCCAGACTTCAACAAGCTCGTGGCTGATTGGCTGAAGTTCGTCAATGTGGCTGCAACATTCGCAGTCGTTATTGGCATGGTGACGTTGACAAGAATACATGCGAGAAGACTCAGTCAGCACAAGGAAGGATGGCACAACAGCCTTGCTCTCATTATAGCACTCTATGGGCTATTGATTACTGGCTTGGTGCTTGGAGAAGGAAAGTTCACAGCACACCCAACATACGCTTACTGGTTCAACAATCTCTACGTTCCCTTGGATTCAACCATATTCTCGATGCTGGCGTTCTACATCGCTTCTGCGTCCTATCGGGCCTTTCGAGCAAGATCGGCAGAGGCGACGGTGCTCCTGATATCAGCGGTCGTCGTCATGATAGGAAGGGCTCCAATCGGACCGGCCATTTGGAGCGACCTTGTGCCTATCACGTCTTGGATCATGGCTGTTCCGAACACGGCTGGAATGCGAGGAATAGTCATCGGCGTGGCCTTAGGGGTTCTATCGATGGGCGTAAGAGTCCTTCTAGGCAGAGAACGCGGATACCTTGGACCTGGGGCTTAGGAGGCTTGAAAAATGAGCTTACTCGGAAAACTCGAAAGGGTTGACCCCAGAGCAATATACGTGCTTCTGTTCCTAGTGATATCTTTCCCCTTGCTTAGACCGTTAGGCCTGCCAATATCGATGAGCCCAATGACAGTAGCATACAATGACGTAGTTGAGAAGGTGAAGCCCGGAGATGTGGCAATTATCTCAATGGACTTCTCTCCTGCCTCAATGGCTGAGCAGTATCCTGCAACAAAGGCGACAGTTGCTCACCTGGCTGCAAAGGGCGCGAAAATAGTTGGACTTGGCTTCTGGGCCGATGGAGCCCCATTCATGGACAGAGCCTACATCGACGTATTGGGCGCCTCGAAGAATCATCCCAAATACGGTGTCGACTTTGTCAACTTAGGATGGGTTCCGAACGGAGAAGTCGGTATGGCAGCATTAGGCAAAGACGTGCACGCAACTTGCTCAAAGGACTACTATGGAACCCCAGTAGGGGCACTCCCCATGATGAAAGACATCAAGTCAGGGAAGGATTTCAAATTGCTAATAACCATCGCATCTGGAACCCCCGGAGTCCCTGAGTGGCTAAGGCAGTGGCAGGCACAGTACGGAGTAACAACAATTACGGCGGTCACTGCCGTCAGTGCGCCGGGAATCAGACCCTACTTCCCTGCACAGATCGGCGGAGTGATCGAAGGGCTGGCCGGGGCAGCGGAGTATGAGGTGCTCTTGGCCCGCTACGGCTACAAGGGAACGCTGGCACCTCCGATGGACGCACAATCACTCTCGCACATACTTGTCGTTGCTTTCATAGTGCTAGGAAACATTGGCTTCGCACTCAAGAAGTATGGGAAGGGGAAGTAGACATGACAATACCTGAGATTCTTGGAACTCTGATGGCTGCCGCGTTCACGTTGATGGTCTACAGTTTCTTCTACAAGGAGAACAAAGCGTATAGATTCGCGGAACACGTTTTCATAGGCCTGGCAGTTGCACATGGAGCTGTGATCTCAAGCAAATATATATGGGACACAGCGTTGACGCCCCTATTGACGAAAGGGGAAACCTACTGGGTTCTACCGATGCTCGTCGGTTTGCTGTTCTTCTTCTTCTTCTCGAAGAGGCATTTCTGGGTCTACAGGATACCTATCTCGACTGTAGTTGGAACAGGGGTAGGCCTAGGCATGGCCGGACTTATGAGAAGCCAGTTCACTGACCAAATCCGCTCAACGATTGCATTGGCTAATCCAAAGGCAACTTGGTACGCGGGAGACCATCTCATCAATACAGTCTTGATTGCAGTCGGTGTCATCGGAACACTGTTCTTCTTCATCTTCACTACAGAACAGAAGGGCCCGTTGCTGTACGCTGCTCATGTCGGCCGATGGACGATGATGATTGCATTCGGAGCAGCGTTCGGTTTTACGGTTATGGCGAGAATGTCATTGGTGATCGGCAGAATGCAATTCCTACTAGATTATCCCACAGGCGTAGCATGGTACACGATTCCAGTAGCCATACTGATCTTGGCAGCTGCAATCCTCATGGAACGAAGCAAGGGCGCGAAAAAGTCCTAGAAATGATCTTCCCCCCTTTTTTGGCACTCTGTCTTTTGAGATATCTGATCACGCAATACTCCGCGTCAGAAGCAGTGCTCGGTTGGAAAATGACGTTGGAGAAGAAATCGCCCGGTTTCGACGAGTATCTCGCCGGAGGATTCCTTGCAAATGCACCCATCCTGTTCTTCACATACGCTGTAAAGGCATTGTTGCCTGAAGGAGTGCCATCCCTAGAGTTGGAAGTAGCCTCTATCCTCGCAGTCGCGATTGGAGGGGTGATAGCCGGATACTTGGTCGTCAGAAGAGGAGACCGCAACCGTATCCGCACAGGATTAAAGACCGGTCTATCAGCTTTCCTTGTGAACTTTACGTTCAGCTCAATCCTCTTTGAAGGAACCACGATTCTCTACGGGTTATGGATTCTGTCGATATTCTGTTTCTCAAGTGTCGCTGGCGCATCTTTGAGACGGATCTCAACGAGGAGCCGAGCTCTGAAAGCTGGCACAGAAGATGTAGGCTCGTGTTCCTAAGCGAAGGAAACTATTTTGGTTACGATCCTTCTGACAGATCGGCAATAGAAGCTATCTGAGATCCGTCGATCTTCTAGTCAGATGCTTGATCATAGGCTTAACAAGAGTAACCGCAGCTTCTTCAGACTTCGGATGGAATGAAGGAACGCCGCCCTCTAAGGTCAAGCCGTAGTACCTGCCTCTCGTTATCCTTGCCACTTCCATCAACAGTTCGGTCGGAGTTAGCCATTTCAGCCTGCGCGGTACATCTTCGGGGGGATGATATTCCTCACGATGATCAGTATTTATGATCAGTGTTCTTATGCCTTCTCTCGCAATCAATCTCGCCACATCGACGACATCAGCCTGAGCTGAGTTCGTGAAATCCTTCCGTGTTGAAGTACCCAGTGGTTGCGAAAGCGGTACGTTCACGATTCCATCGGTAATCATGACGATGAGTGGTATGCAATCCCTACTCCTAGTTGTCTCAACTCTCAAGACTTGAAGCGCTTTCATCATTCCAGCTGCAAGAGGAGTGAAGTCACTCGCACCGAGATCAAGAAGTCGCTTCACGACCTGTCTCAGGTTTCTTGTTGGATGCTGCAGGAGAATTGCCTCGCTTCCCTTGAATACGACCAGGCCGACTCTGTCCCGCTTCCTAGAAGCAGTCCTGTGTAAACTCAGAATGGCTTTGCTGACATTGTCAAGAGATGAAATCATCGACTCGCTCATGTCAAGAACCAAGAGGATCGACAGGGGAACCTTATGCTCTCTTATCTTGATCCTAAAGTCTGAAGGCGTTATCCGCACCCGTAGGCGTCCCTTCAACGGCTCTGAGCGGATAGCCGCAGCGCGGATGGTCGGTCCGAAGGCAATGTCCTTGTATTTTCTTCGAGGCATCTCATAAGAAACGTACCTTCCAACTTGACTGCTTGTCTCAGTCTTCGAATGCTTCCCAACAACATATCGCCTAAGCGGACGAACCCGCTTCTCCAGAACCGGCACGAATTCCTTCTTGGTGAAGCTTTCTCTTGATGGCTTAAAGAGGCTAGAGAGAGTCTTCGATCCCTTCTCAAGAAAGGCAACGATCTTGGGTACTTGTACCTCAACCTCAAGAGGCACCATTGTATATGTCGGAGGTGTTCCTTCCAGAAAATCAAATGTCATGCCAAGAGATGCTTCGTCGGCTATGACCTGTTTGTCGACAAGAAGCCTTGAGAGCTGCTGAGCGTGTACATCAGCCACGTACAATGTTTCCCTCTGCCGATAAAGAAATGCCATCAAGAACGCAAAGACTCCAATGACAGCGACCCAATAGTGAATCCAGAATGTCTCGATAGTCTGAGAGAAGGGAACTCCCAAGAATCCCTGTATCGACAGCAGAGCGAGCGTAACAAGAGTCGCAGCCAACACGAAATGAAGAAGAGGAAGCGCGATGGCAAATATCAGTTTCATCAAGACCTCTCTCCGAGATAGTTTTCTCATAGCTCTCGGACCCATACGAGGAACTCGAAGCCCCGTCCTCACCTCGTGTTGAACTGCTGGAGGTTTCGAAGGAACAGGGGGTCTTGGGATCCCTTCCTTGCCGAAAGCCCTTTGCAGAGAAGATTGGATCTCCTCCATCGATGGCGGGGCCAGTGCCCCAAGGGATCGCGTCCGGTGCACTAAGGAAAGCTCAGCTGCCAACATGATGTCTTGGGCACTGACTTCAAGCCTGCCTTCATATGCCGCAATGGCTCTTGCGGTCCTTAGTGTGACTATGTCCGGTCTATGACCATCTACCCTTAGCTCACCGCATGTTCTTGCCACGGCCTTTCTCACCTCCTCAGGAACCTTGACGCAGGGCAGTCGATCTTTCGCTTCAATCAAAGCTCTTGTAAGCCGCTCATCCTCTTGCCCGTACGACTCTATGACGGATGATGGTTCCAGATCGAAGTCCATGTTCCGTACGAGAATATCCGTCCTCAAGCCTGGGTTCTCTTCTGAAACGACAGGCACCTGTAATGAGAACCGATCCATTATCTGAGGTCTGAGCTCTCCCTCCTCCGGATTCATGGAGCCAATCAACATGAATCGAGACGGGTGGGTCGTTGACAGCCCTTCCCTCTCGACTTGCGTCCAACCAGACGCCGCCGCGTCCAATAGGGAGTCGACAAGATGCTCAGAGAGCAGATTGATCTGATCAACGTACAATATGTTTCGATTCGCCTCAGCGAGAAGACCAGGCTGCAAGACCACAGATCCTAGCGCCACAGCCTTCTCAAGATCAACGCCTCCGAGGACCCTATCTTCAGTTGCACCCGCCGGTAGGCGAACAATGCGCATTTTCTTCTTCTTCGGCGTTAACTTCTCGCCCTTCTGAAGTCTGGATCTACACTCTTGACACATGTTTGCAGGATCTTTCGGGGAGCAGCTGTACCGGCAGCCATCCACAACATCGATCTCAGGGAGAACCCTTTCTATGCTATTCACAAGTAACGATTTACCCGCACCCTTCGGACCGGTGAGAAGGACCCCTCCGATCTGAGGATCCAATACGCCAACAATCAGGGCCAGCTTTGCCTTATCATGCCCCACGATCGCTGAGAACGGAAAAACTTTAGCAGTTCTCAGCCACAGGCTCTGGGATTGCATTCTTACGCTGCCTGCTTGATTGCTTCTGTGAAGGCTTCCGATATCTTCTCTCTAGAGGCGGGTTCCTCAAGCCCACCTCTCCTTGTTCTGTGTCCTAATCCCATGACTGCTACTCTGAGAATGTCGTCGGATGAGACCTCATTTCTTCCTTCAAAGGCCACCAAAGTCTTAGCCGACCTCATTATCGATATGTCAGGCCTGTGTCCATCAGCACCTAGAGTGATGCATGCTTTAGCAATGGCCTTTAGCAGGCGATGTGGGAAGACCACCTTCTTTACTGCTTGTTTGGCTCGGACGATATTCTCTCTCAAAGCCTGTTGGTCCTTCTCAAATCTCTCTCTGAATTTTTCAGCATCCTCGGCAAAGTCGAGATTTCGCGTCATTATCTCAACGCGTAACGACTCATCGAATATTCCTTCGATAGCGACATGAATCGGGAATCTATCCAGAAGCTGTGGGCGAAGCTCACCTTCTTCGGGATTCATGGTTCCGATGAGAATGAAGCGGGAAGGATGAGAAACGCTAACTCCCTCACGTTCAACATAGTTCCACCCGGAGGCCGCTGCGTCCAAGATACAGTCGACAATGTGATCTGGAAGAAGATTTACTTCGTCCGCGTACAATATGCTCTGATTTGCCTCTGCGAGTATCCCGGGCTGAAGCGCTCTCGCCCCTTCCCTTATCGCTCTCTCAATGTCAAGGCTTCCTACGACTCTGTCCTCTGTTGAGCCCACCGGCAAGGTGGCAACCTTCATCCTCTTCCTGTTGGCCCGAATCTTCTTCTCTGCATAAAGCCGAAGACAATTCTCGCACATGTTTGTAGGATCCGTGGGGTTGCAGTTGAATGGGCAAGCCTCAACCGTCTCTATCTCTGGCAGAACATCGGCCAAGGCTCGAACGGCGAGACTTTTCCCAGTGCCTTTCTGCCCTCTTATCAATACGCCACCGATCTGCGGGTTTATGGCGTTCAGTAGCAAGGCCAACTTGAGCTCGTTCTGATCAACAACCGCGGTGAACGGGTAGACAACAGGCTCGTAGCCCATCTGATATCCCCTAAAACCAACAACGCTCAACAATAAAATTGTTTGCCCGTCTCACGATTTGACCTAGCGATCAGACACCAGTCCTAGTTCCAAAGGCCCGACAGCATCGTCTTTTCCTACGAGAGTGCTTATCATTCATGCCTCTGTCTAGGCATGTCGCTTATCGCACCGCCGATGCTTAAGTAGCTCCGTGACTAATGGGCACCTCCTTGGCTTATTTGGCGAGTAGATCCTTCAGCATCAATGCGATCCGGTGAAACCTTTTATCGCCGTACTGTTCCTCCCTACATATTTGCGAGGAGAAGCGTCTTGGAGTCATTTGCAAGAGAACTCACGGCTGAAGAGGAAGCACGGATGATGGATCGAATTGCCGCTGAAGTCATCAAGAGGAAACTAGAGACGGTGGCGATCATGTTCCTTGAATCAATCAAGCCGATGTCCTATGTCGGAAGCCAGCTCGCGATGGTCTTTGTAGGGCCATTCCTTGCGGTATTCGGGGACCTTGGCGTGAACTACATCAAGTTCTTCGATAAACGAGAGAACGTGGAGAAGCTGCTGCTGAAGATTGAGGAACAGGTGAAGATCAGAGACGAAGATGAGAAGAAAGCGAAGGAAGATGCAAAGCTGATCTCGAATAGATTTCGCTTTCGCCTCGACCTGTTGCCTGGGTGCTCGCTTCGAGAAGAGGTTACCCGTGGTGAAGAGAGGTCAGGCATACTTGGAATTTCGAGGAAGGAATCTGCTGGAGGAGGATTCGTGGCAATATGCTTCGAGGCTGCTGAATCATCGCCTCCGAATCTCTTAGAGGCGATTTCCGCTCACTTCGAGCGAGAAGACGTACGGCAAGCGTTGATGCTCTCTCAAGACACCATTTTGAGAGTAGTAAAGAGCGATGGTATCAAGATTAGGGGACATCAGGCATGTGCAGTGACCAATGAGTGGCGTGAGTCAGCAGGCAGAAACGGGATAGCTGAGAGTTACGGATTGTGGTGCAACAAGACTCGAAGGCTCCTTATTTTCAGCATGAAGACGGGACCGTTGAGCGGAGCCAAAGGGGAGAAGGATCAGATAAGAGACCTTAGAATCGTTTTAGGGTCTCTCAAATGCCATTAGGTATGCCCTTCGCGAGAAGCGTATTTGTAGTGGGCAGCGATCCCGGCCTCAAACTCTGTCTCATACCTGCAGAAGTGAATGCACACATTTCCAATTCTGAAACAGATGTGACTCGAAGCTTTAGGCAACCGGAGTAGTGCGGCGAGTCAGAAGCTTCTTGAGAAAGACCATGTCTCGTCCTTGAGCGGCCTCTTTCACAAATCCCTCAACTACGAATCCCTTAGAGGAGTAAAAACCCACGGCGTCGGGGTAGTCTGCCGGCAAGGTTGTCCTTACGGCATTCACATTGGGGAATTGATTCTTGACCTGCTCCAAGAACTTGTCCACAAGGATTGAGCCCAAGTTCTCCTTAGCACTTTCTGGATCTGTTACCCCCAAAAAGACTATCGTCGGCTGAAGCGTAGCGATTCCGTGGATGATGCCAACGATCTTCCCCTTCTTCTTCGCAACCAAGGTGACCGCGTGGGGGCCGTATATTTGGCGAGCTACAGCCTTCGTGTCCTGAAAAACCGACGATACCTGACCTATGCCGGATTGGAGCAACACTTTGACTGATTCCTCGATGTCATTCTCCTTCAGGCTTTCAATCTCGAAACTCAATGCGCATCACATGCACTCCAACGATTCATCGGTGAATATCTGGATTGATCGTTTTAAGTCTAATCAAAGCAGGCCACCGGTCCAATAGGTTTATTCCTGTAACGGCCAAAGATAAGATTGGGCGATGAAGACAGCTGGTATTGGAGAAACACATGACCGGTAGACTATGACAGAGCCCCCAGACTTCTCCTTGCTAACACGGACAAGTTACCTTGATCATAAACGTGCAACAAGCGCTTATTGGGTAGACGCCGTCTATGAAGTTGGATCGCAATACCCCTGACGCAGCCCGTAGTCCAGACTACTGAAACGACTGCGTAGAGACGCCAGTTGAAGGCATCGAGTGGGTCTAGCCTACGACACTGAGCCGACCATATCTTCCGACGTTTAGCTGGGTTTCTCCCTTGAACGTTGTGACATATCCGTTCTCAATTTTCACAGTGTCATTCACGCTGACTTGGTCGATGGTCTCATTCCATAGCGACAACTTTATCGTTCCACTGTCATCCTGAACAATCGCAGTCGCAACCCGGCTTGTGTCGCCGAACCTAGTTGTGACTTCTCTGGGATCAGACTTCTCGACTACCTTGGCGATGATCTCTACACGCTTCATCCCTGGTTTCAGTTCAATTATCTTCATGAAACTCACCTCTCTTCTAGGTAACCACGCTTGCGGTGGCGAAGTTTCCGCCTACTCCTGTGATCTTTACCTTGACGTGATCTCCAGTCTTGGTTCCGGGCACAAAGACCACGAAGTTCTCTATCTTCGCGATTCCGTCTTCCCTTCGGCCAATGGCTTCAACGGTGACCTCGTGCTCCTCACCCTCTTTCACCGGAACAGGTCCTGTTCGCTGTCTGAAGCCGCCTCTTCTGGGTCTCCTACCAAACCTTCTAGGCCCTCTATCGGAAGAGCCCTCATACTCCATCACGCTTCCTCCTCTCCACGAGCTAGAGAACACGACAAAACGAAGAAAAGACGAGAAGAAAAAGTGAACTTGACACTCTCCGAACTCAGACCTTCCTTCCATTTCGTCAGCTTTTTCTAGCTCACTGCTAAAGGCAGATGAGCCCATATTAAAGACTTTCATACCTAATCGTAAGAACAACAAGTCCATTCCCGCTGATGATAACGGCATTACTCGAATTCTGTTGCGACATGGGAAAGATCATGGTTTCCTGAAGGCAAAGAAGGCTTTAATATGAACAAGATCGATCGATAGCCCGGAAGTGATGTGCATGATCTGGTTAGCAGGATCGGTCCTTGTGATCATTGTAATCATAGCCGTAGCGCTGGTCTTCGCCTACTATAATCGCATAACGGTGCTGTCCAACAGAATTGACAACGCTTGGTCCCAGATAGATGTGCAGCTCAAGAAGCGGGCGGACCTCGTGCCCAACCTCGTTGAAACAGTCAAGGGATACATGAAGCATGAGCAGAAAGCTATTGAGATGGTGACTCAAGCTAGAGAGCGGATGCTTGGGGCCAGCAGCTTGAAGGAAAGGATGGATGCGGGCAACGCTCTGGCTGGTGCTCTCAAAACGATCTTCGCGCTTGCCGAGAACTATCCTGCTCTCCGAGCAAGCGAGAACTTCAAGCTCCTCCAAGAGCAGCTCGACGGGATAGAGAGCAAGATCGCCTACGCCAGACAATTCTACAACGATTCAGTACTGTCGTACAATAACATGATCTCGACGCTACCGGGACGATGGTTCGCAGGCCTGATGGGAAGGACCCAACAGCGACCTTACCTAGAGATTCCCGAGGCGGAGAGAGCGCCTGTCAAAGTGACCTTCTGATGCAGCGAACCAGCTTCTATGACCAGATATCAAGAAACAAAAGGGACTCTCTCATCCTCACGATTTTCATTGTTGCTTTAGTGGTAGCCCTAGTCTACGTGACGGCTCGCATACTGTTACCGGAATTTGCCCTGTTCCTTTCAGTCTTCGCGATCCTTCTCATGCTTGCTCAGGTACAGATCTCCTACAACTATGGAGATCAGATAGTCCTCAGAGCAACGAATGCCCGACCGGCGGACCCTGTCAGCAATGTCTATTTGATAAACAGCGTTGAGGGGCTGAGCCTTGCTGCAGGTATCCCGGCCCCGAGTGTGTACGTGGTCGAAAGCAATGAGATAAATGCCTTTGCTGTCGGTAAGGATCCGGAGCATGCGTCAATCGCGGTAACGACTGGGGCATTGGCTCACCTCAACCGAACAGAACTAGAGGGCGTCGTGGGACACGAGATTTCACATGTCAAGAACTTTGATGTCAGATTCATGACGCTTGTCGCAGTACTCGTCGGCTTGGCTGCGATATTGGGCCATATGCTGCTTCGCATGTACTGGTACGGAGGGGTCCGAACGAGGCGTGATGAGAGAAAGCGAGAGGGAGGACTGAACATATTGATTCTAGCAGGTCTAGTACTGGCAATTCTTGCTCCGATCGCAAGTCGCCTTGTGCAAGCGTTCATCTCCCGAAGACGTGAGTTTCTTGCAGACGCAAGTTCAGTCCAACTTACACGTTACTCTGAAGGACTTGCGTCGGCACTAGAGAAGATCAAGAATTTCAACAGAGGAAAGATGGATGTTAGTGATGCAATTTCCCACTTGTTTATTTCTGATCCGAATCGCAATCCTTTGGATGAGCTGTTCGCAACGCACCCACCTTTGGAAGAGCGAATAAAAGTACTCAGGGCAATGTAACCGATTCACGTGCTTCCGTCAGATCATAAGCTTGTGGGGATCTTAGATATTAGCGGTATGATACTGCTCGAATTATGAGCCAGATTCCGAGTAACATGGCACCGATGGCTAGAACCAACCCCTTCGAAAGTTGAATCCAACCTTGATCAGAAGCCAGCCATAAGAAGCCAAAGGCAACCAACAAGATTCCAAGCATCATCGTCGACGAGTGTCGTCTCATGAGATAAAGCACTCAACCATCCGATTCCATGTGGCGAGTTGCAGGAGGCTACACCCTTCGGCCTCTTCTTCCGCCCGGTCGTCTTGTTCCGTCGTGGGGTATCGGGGTAACATCCTCAATTCTGCCTATCATAAAACCTGCCCTTGCTAGCATTCTGATAGCTGCTTGGGCACCCGTCCCAGGAGTCCTTGCGCCATGACCCCCCGGAGCCCTCACTCTGATGTGAAGGGCGGTTATACCCTTGTCCTTCGCGACCCTTGCAGCAGCCGCCGCTGACTGCATCGCGGCGTATGGTGAGCCTTGGAGCCTGTCAGCCTTCACATGCTGGCCTCCGGAGCTCCTTGCTATGGTTTCGGCTCCGCTAAGATCAGTGATATGGACGATCGTGTTGTTGAAGGAAGAGTATACGTTGGCTATGCCCCAGCGTTCAACTTTCTTTTCGGCTATGTTGATTCCCTCCACAGTACGGCGGGAAGCTGTACAGATCTCCAGTTTTTATTTAACCTTTCCCAACGGATGGTTGATGATGCCTCGGAGCAAAAGTACGTTGCAGGACCTTGAGATAGAGATCACCAACGTTCGCAATGAGTTCTTGAAAGAAATCTGTGAGATCGAACGCGAATCGTTCTCGGCCCCCTATCCACCTCATATTTTCACGGTCATGGCGAGGGAGACGCCCGAAACCTTCCTTGTGGCAATCTCCAAACAAGGCATTGTTGGATATGTCCTAGCGTCGTTAAGGAAGGACTTCGGACACGTGCTCTCTATCGCCGTGCGAAGAGAGTTCAGGACAAGAGGTGTTGGAGCGAAACTGATGGCGGAAATCCTAGAAGTGCTTCGCAGAAAGGGAATCAGACGCGTTGATCTAGAAGTCCGAACGTCGAATCATGTGGCTCAGGAATTCTACAGCAAGCTTGGATTTCGAGAAGCAGGTTTGATCAGGAAATACTACAGTGACGGAGAAGACGCAGTCAGGATGTCCAAGAATCTGATCCAGGAGGACTACGTGTGCAGAACGCAACGAGAGAAAAGAAAGCCGATTCATCGATCATCTCAGGCGAGCTGATTTTGCCCAGGGGAGTGGAAGACTGGCCTCTTAGGAGCATGGATTCACTTGCAGAGGAAGGTGTCTCCGGAATCGCAGGCTAGAACAGGAACGCGGATCTAGAAAGCTCGTAGGCAGAGCGAGCAGGCTTCGCGAGATCAATGCCGAGATACGCTGCGTTGACATTGCCATATGGAAATCCCTTTCTGGAAAACACTGTCAGGATCATGCCTTTGTGAGATATCGCAACACCATTATGGCATGGCTCGTGCCCTCGCATAAGTGTTTTCGCTTTCACCAGTTCAAGGACTCGGCTTGTTACGTCCTCTCCGAAGATTCTTCCTGCCCCTCTTGGGGATGGTACTGTTCCATTCATATTCTCTGAAGGGTCGTTCCAAAGGATCTCTTCTAGGTGAGGTGTCGCAGGGTGAGTTGAATTCGCATTCGCAATCTCGTCCAGAGATTCAACGAGGCTGGGCACGCCGCCATGAAGGAAGAGGTATTTTCCTTCCACGATAGCTGCGTGATGAAGAGCCTCGAAAAGCTTCGGCATCTCTTCACAGATAAGGTCGCCTCGATCACGAAACCTGTCCCGGAGTTGGTGTGGAAGGTCATAAGGGATTGGCTGCAAATCTTTGGGCCACTCGTGATTTCCTCTGAGAAGGATCACAGACTCTGGAAATGCTGCCTTCAAGTGAAGCACAATGTAATAGACCTCTGGAGATTTGTCGCCTCTGTCTCCGTAGTCTCCTAGAAACAGGATTCTTCTCTGTCCTTCTCCTATCCTTTCGATGATTCGGCTCTCGCTCAGAATCTTTGTCAGACTCTGTACGTCTCCGTGGATATCTCCGACTACAATAAGCTTCCCTAATGGTGGAACGTGAACAAGGCCTCCGTTGATTCTAGTGTCGCCCTGTTCTCCAGAACTCCTCTCATGTTCAAGTAGGGATTCAGCTTTTCGCATTAGACTGAGCATTTCGCGTCCGTCTATCGATTCCGACTTCTCAACAAGTTCGCTCAGGCTTGTCAAGAAAGATCTCTCATCATCAAGCGAGGTGTAGGTCGGCAAGAGCCCGTCTTATCTCAGCTCTACTTGCCTCGGATAGAGCTAGCAACGGTCTTTTTGGAACGCCTGCAGGCTTTCCCATGATCGACAATGCTTCCTTGCAGGCAACGACCCCGTACCTTCTTGTTAAGGCGTCGTTGAGAGGGAGCAGCCTTAGCTGAATGTTTCTCGCCTTTTCGTGTTCCCCTCTGAGGAAAGCCTCGTAGATCTCGCTGCATTGGAGTGGTGCCGCGTTGGCAACGGCGACTATCGCTCCTTTTCCGCCCAACATCAGTGTGGGATAGATCAGATCTCCAGTACCTGCCAGGACAGATAGTCTGTCGCCTACAAGTCTGATTATCTCCCCAATCTGTCCTATGTTACCGCTGCTGTCCTTGATGCCCACCACATTTTCTAGCTGGGCAAGCTTGGCCACGACTCTGGGCTCCAAGTTGAAACCTGTGAACTTCGGAACGTTGTAGAGTACCACGGGTAAGTCTACGGATTCCATGATCGCCTTGTAGTGTTCGAAGAGTTCCTCATCCGAAAGTCTGAAAAAGAATGGAGTGACTATGAGAGCCGCATCTGCGCCGGCGTCCTTAGCATCCTTGGTCAAATGAATCGTCTCTTCGGTACTTAGGCTGCCAGTTCCAGCTATCACCGGAACCTTTCCATTTGATTGGTCTACGACTATCCGTATCACCTTGCTCCGATCCTCTCTGCTCATGTATGGAGCTTCTCCGTTGCTGCCGCATGGGACTAAGCCGCTCACTTTGTTCTCGATCCAAAAGTTGACACATTGTCTCAGCGCTTCTTCATCAATTTCACCGTTCTGTTTGAATGGAGTTATGTGGGGAGGCATGACGCCTTTCGGCTTGAACATGTGGATCACACAGAAAATTCGTGCATTGCTCATATTTAATAGTAGAACAGCTGTCACCGTGAATGTCTTGAATAGAGTATTCGAGAAAAAGAGGGGAGATAGATCACTCGGGATTCTGCTATCGTCCTGCTAACAGGTCGCCCATAGTCATCAGCTTAATGTTGAGAGGTCGCTTAGCGCCCTCCGAGACTCTATCGGCTACAATGTACTTTAGGCCCTTCTGTTCGCCCATGTCCAGAATCCTTTGAGTGACGACTCCGTCGAAGACCAAAGTGTGACCGCCCTGCACTTCGGGAAGCTTCTCAGCCAGCTCGCTTACCGGGATGTGCATGAGTTCACTGCCTGATTCGTCAAACAGCACCGCCTCTAGAGTTCCCTTGAGCTGTGCGGCGGTCATGCTCACCTTGTCAGGCACTTCGAGAGGAACCCTCATAGCGGGTCTCTCGCGGACGGCCTCGTTGGCTGGTGATCTTTCCCGAAGTGCCTTCATAATCTCCTTAGGAGTTAACTCCTCAACTTCTTTGCCAGAAGGCGCTCGAGCGACGTAGTCGATATCAGCAACTTGTGCTAGCTCCCTTAAGATGAGGTCTCCAGCGCGATCGCCATCCAAGAAAGCGGTCACTTCCTTATTCTTGCAGAGCCTAATGATCGATTCAGGTATCTTGGTCCCTTCGATTCCAATCGCGTTCTTTATCCCGCATCTCATGAGATTGATGACATCAGCTCGCCCTTCGACCAAGATGATTGATCCACTCGTCTCAATTTCAGGTCCTGCAGGAAGGTTTTCTGGACCGAAATTTATGACCTCTGCAGACCGAATGGCTTGGGCAACCTCTTTCAGGATCTCCTCAGTGCTTGGCTGAGCTTCAACGACCCACTTCCGCAGTATCTCTTTCGCCTTGTTCATGATGGCTTTTCTTTTCTCGTCTCGTATGTCCTCGACAGATTCGAGGGTCACTCCCGCATTGCATGGCCCTATCCTATCGACGCTTTCAATAGCTGCCGCAATCAACGCCGTTGATGCCCTATCGAGGCTTGACGGTATTGTTATTGTGCCGAACGTCTTGTCCTGTTTCGATTCGAGTTCAATCTCGATCCTTCCGACTCGTCCACCCTTCTGGAGTTCTCTCAAATCCAGATCTGTCCCGAATAGGCCTTCTGTCTGACCGAAGATTGCGCCGATCACATCTGGCTTCTCAACGACGCCATCAACCTCGAATCTTGCCTTGACGACGTACTTGGAAGTGGGAGTGTACTGTGTACTTTCCACCAAGTTCTTCACCTCCGACAATTCTTGTTGAATGAACCTGTGTTGTGTAAGGTTCAGGTATGTCTTACGCTATTACCGACTAGTGGAAAACGCTGTTGCCTTATATCAAGTTTCTTTACAAGGTTCGCCGCCCGCAAATGAGTGCCAAGGTTCTGTCAGTAAAGCATTTGTATGTCCGAGCGCTCTTCAACAACTTGGCTCTTGGTGAATGAAACTTGACATTGAGAATCGGTATCAATGGTTTTGGAAGGATCGGCCGAGTCTTCTATCGAGCTGCCTTGAAGCACGAAGCGAAAATCGACATTGTTGCAGTGAACGATGTGATTGACTCCAAAACATTATCGCATCTTCTGAAATTCGACTCCATACACGGAAGGCTGAACGCAAACTTGAAGTGCACTGACGACTCGTTTATAGTGAGTGACAAAGAGACAAGGGTTTTCTCAGTAAGAGATCCAAGTGGAATTCCTTGGAAGCAGCTCGATGTTGACGTAGTCTTGGAGTCTACTGGCCTCTTCACCAAGAAAGAAGACGCGTCGAAGCATCTCTCATCTGGTGCAGCGAAGGTGGTCATAACGGCACCCTCAAAGAATGCTGATGTGACAATAATCCCGGGAGTAAATGATGAAGAATACGACGCGAAGAACCATTCGGTCATATCGATGGGTTCTTGCACGACTAACTGCGTTGTTCCCGTCGCCAAGGTCTTGGAGGACCATTTCGGTATCGTTCGAGGCTTCATGCTGACGGTTCACGCGTACACTAACGATCAGAGAGTGCTCGATCTTCCACATAGGGATTTGAGGCGAGCCCGAGCGGCAGGGTTGTCGATAATACCAACAACGACAGGGGCGGCTGTAGCAGTTGGAATGGTTCTTCCAAGATTGAGAGGAAAGCTTGATGGCGTTTCTCTGCGAGTACCAGTTTCGAACGGATCAGTTCTCGATATGACGACTGAACTTCAGCGGAGCGCAACCGTGGATTCGGTAAATGAAGCATTCAGGAAGGCTGCGGATGGAGAACTCAAGCCAATCCTGGAATATTCGACGGATCCTCTCGTTTCGGTCGATATCATAGGGAACCCTCATTCCGCGATATTCGACAGTCTTTCAACGATGGTGGTTGACGAAAAGATGACGAAAGTTCTGGCTTGGTACGACAATGAGTGGGGATACTCATGCAGGCTGCTGGATCTATTGGACATAATGGCGAAAAACTAGGCCCTCTACGACAATCCATTCAGCGAGCTTGGTGAGACCAGTCGCCGCTTCTCCTCTGCTCTTATCCTCTCCACATAGCCGAAGAGATCTTGGATCGTTCTCGCGTCCTGCCTGACCAGAGCACCGAGTCTCTCTCGAAGTGCATGATCAGCTCTTATCTTGAGATGAGAAAGCTCTTCAGCTATCCTGACTGAGAGATCTTTTCCCTCTCTATCGAAGTCTGTGAGAACTATCGTCTTTTTTGCGTCAATATCGCTCAGAAAGTCGGCGAGACTTTTTCTCGAACTCTTGAAGCAAAGGATTGGCCCTGTAAGTCCCAGCCTACGCAATGCTACTTTGTCTTTTCTTCCCTCAACTATAATTACGGTTCCGGAACTGGATTCGCCAGCTATTCGCCATAAGATTCTCTCTAGCTTCTCTCTCTTTCTCTCTTGACTTGACATCGAATCTCCTATCTTGTAATCTCGACCCTTTTCATCGCATCCAGGTTACGTGGACTATTCTCAAAGAATCTTCTGACTGGCTCAAGGATCAGAGTCAGGGACTCAGTCACACCCCTCTTCAGATCAAGAGGATGTAATCGCATGCTGGCGTATTCCTGTTCAAGTTGAGCTATTGATTCGAAGTCGATTGGCCCACCGTGCTTGTCAGTCCTAGGAATATGAATCGCGCCTTCCTGAGGAAACACTATGTATTTGGCGATCTCAAAGACCGGGTTCCCCTTTACGATTCCCGGAGGGCAGTACGCAGCCCTGATCTTGGAATCGATTTCGCTCGGGCTGTCATGGATAAGTATGACGCTTCCAGCGATGCTCTTTGACATTTTTGATCGTATCTTTAGATCCATCTCAATATCTTCGTCAAACCTTTCTGTTCCTGCGGTTATGGGTTCTCGCAGCCCCGCCAGAAGCGGCGTATGCACACATATCGGTTTTTTCCGGCCGATCTTCTCCGCGACATCTCTAGCGAGCATATGTGCCTTGCGCTGATCCATTCCGGCGCATGCAACATCCAGATCCATATGAAATATGTCAGCCGCCTGCATGCATGGATATATCAACGCTGCGGCCTCCACATCGGAAGATTCCATACTCCTTCCCATGATGGGTATGGTCCTCCAGATGCGGTGAATCGAAGACAGTTTTCCAATACGTATTACTTTCTCCCAATAGTCTTTGTCGCCTGCAAGCTCCGAAGCCCAAACGTACTTGACCTTATCGCGTGGAACTCCAAACGCGGTAAAGCAATCCTTGAAGTATTCTCCGCATATCCGAATGTTCTCCATGCTCCCTCCCAGTTTGTTGTTGATCCAAGAATGCCAATCGGCGAGGAATACGATGAAGTCAAAGCCTGCTTGGACCATGTGCTTGATCTTCGCTCCAGGAACTAGCCCTATGCCTATGTGCATGAATCCTGAGCATTCAAATCCCCAATACGCCTTCGGTCTCGTTTCTTCTTCCAGAAGTGCCCTAAGTTCAGAAGGAGTGACTACCTCTTCTGCATTCCTCAAGACGATGTTGAGTTTCTCGTCAATATCCAACGCTGAGGTCATCTCTGAAGACAGGTGCTTCCTCAAATCGGTGTTTTAAGCTGTATGTCGCTCTCCAACCCATGGTCCCGAACAGCGACGTCTTGCGAACTAGGAGCATGCCTGAACAGTCAGGCCCGCTCTGTTGCCTACAACACTAACACCAAGCGTCATAGGGGGGAAACTCCCCACTCAGTCGGCTCTCTCGGAGGTAGGCATGTTCTCGCACGTCGCGGCCGAGCAGTTCAATCCTCTCTATCTCATGAACTGCCGAGGCGCAAGGTTAAACATTACTTTCGATGTTACTGCTTCTTGGGTCAGACATCAATTTCTCAACATCGATTTCAAAGGCGGCGACTGGATTCTCCAATCCGAATCGCTCAAGAATCGCCGGGTCGACTTCCCCAAGAACTCCTATCCTGTCGTTGTGAAGGCTCATCGTTGCTGCTCTCCCCCGAATGAAGAACGGATGATCTAGTCGATCAGCTGACCATTGTTCCTCTCCTAGATTTCGCATGAGGGAGTAGACGACGGCTTGAGCGTCCTCATAGCTTACGGTGTAGTTACATATTGCTCCTGACAATTTTCTTCGATTCGCAGTCCTAGTAGCCATGCTGTTATCGACTAGAACCACATCGCCACATTCGAAGACCCTCTGAGGATATGATACATGCTTGTTGTAGCTCAGGAAGTTGAGAATTCCGGGAAGGAGGCGGTTTCTGAGAACTGAATACTCCGACGATATCGGGTTCTCCACCTCGACGACCTCTTCCACTGGTGCGTTCATCTTTTCGAAGAGGATCTGGGGGCTAGTCATAATGAACGTGAATATCTCTTGAAATCCGAAACCAATCATGAGATCACGAACGATCCTCGCAAACCTTGTAATCGTTCTCTCACGACCAATCGTGGCAGTTAAAGGAATTTCTGGCTTGAACCGACCGTATCCGTATGCGATCGCAACATCTTCGATGAGGTCTACTTCATGTAACAGATCTCTCCGATATGCTGGAGCGATGACTGTGAGGACTCTTCCCCCGGTCCTTACTCCATACCGCATCTTCTTCAGTTGACCTGCGATCTGCTGACTTGTTAGCTGAATTCCAAGGACTTCACGAACAAGCTTCGGTGTCAGCTTCCATACCCTGGGAGATAGGTCAGGCGTTCTAATCTGTCCCTGAGGAGAGAGCACCCTCACATCCTTTATAGCGGCGCCTCTCTCCGCCAACGCAGTCACCATTAGTACGAGGGCATGGTCTACCGATTCCCTGTTGGTACCTGTTACATCCAGCAGAATATTCTTCGTCTGGTCAGTTACCTTCGTAAGTGTTCCATTTATTATCGGAGGCAGAGAAAGCACGTTTCCCTTGGAATCGTAGAGGAGAGGGTAGCGAGGAAAATCTTTGATTATGTGGCCGTATTCTCTTCCCTTTGATGTCAGCTCCAAGACTTCTTTTCCGTTCATGGAACGAGTCTCATCCAGCGGGATGAAATTGATTTCCTCAGGTTTCACGCCGGCATAGGTGAGATCGTGAGTTATCGTATCTAGATCGTGAACACCGATTGAGACCTTCCGCCTGTTCCTTCCGTATGTCGCGTGAATCTTTTCCTGCATTTGCATGATTTGCCTAACGGCATCGCCAGCCAATTTCACTCCTTCAACAACAGCCGATGACATGTAAGGCCTGACATCCAGAACGCTTCTATCTATCCTGAGCGCCACGTCGCTCTTGCCAACTTTGTACTTCCTTAATCCCGTCTCAATTCCTAGCAATCCTCTCAACTCTCTTGCCATTCCCTCAGCGCTCAGGAGGTCAGGACGGTCAGAGGTGACCTCGACTGCCATCTCGTCTCCGGCTAGGCTTGCGTGTCCACATTTAGTTAGATTGAGGGCCTCCGATAGTTGCTCTGGCGTCATCTCTCTTCCTAAGAGATTGCACATATCTCCAACCGAAATAGAAATCGTCGGCATTGTTTCACCTCAACGGTTTCATCCTAAGCCAGTCAAGCCTCTTCGAGTATAGCGCTCGAATGTCATCTATCCCCAGCGCGATCATAGCCAGTCTATCAAATCCCATGCCCCATGCTATTACCGGAAAATCAATTCCAAGGGGCTTGAGAACTTCAGGACGGAACACTCCTGACCCCACGAACTCAACCCATCCGAGCTTCGGGTGCCTCACATAGGACTCGACGCTGGGCTCGGTGAATGGAAAGTAGTGCGGCCTGAACCTCACCTCACCCAACCCTAGCATTGCGGCGAATTCTCTTAGAAAACCCAGTAGATGGCGAAGGTTGATGCCTTTGTCCCCAACTATGCCGTCGAGTTGATGAAACTCCATGGCGTGAAGCGCGTCTAATACGTCAGGCCTGAAGATCTTGGACAAACAGTACATCTTGATGGGAGGTTTCCGATGAGTCGCTAGATACCTTATTGAAACCGCAGTTGTCTGAGTTCTCAGAACAAGCCTTCTCGCAACATCGTAACTCCATTCATAGCCCCATCCAGTCGATCCACTGGTCCAACCGTTCTTATGTATGTGCCGCACCTTTTCGGCCAGATCATGGAACTCAATGTCCCCTTGTCTTGGATGTTTCACCCTGTAGCTGTCATGTATTTCTCTTGCAGGATGATCCTGAGCTTGAAAAAGGACATCGAAGTTCCAAAACTCAGTCTCGACGAATGGGCCTTCGTACTCCTCAAAGCCCATAGCCACTAGGGCTCTCTTCGCCTCGTCTATGAACTCAGCGAAGATATGCTTCTTTCCGGGATAGAGCTCCGGGGGAGAAGCTGAGATGTCATATTCCCTCAGCCCAATGCTTCGCCATCTGCCACTTAGTATAAGGTCTGAAGTCAGAGCGGTTACCTCTTCAGAGACTTTGACTCCCCTGTTAACGATGTCGAGGCCAGAACTTGTGAGTTCCAGATTCCTTTCGATCTTTTCACCAAGGTCGATGAGGTTCCGGCCCTTTAGTATGGTCACGGTAGCCCTCAGTTCATTCGGAATATCTTCGACCTCGACCTGCTTCTTTTCGTAGATGGTTCTAAGGAGCAACTCGTCACCGGTCTCGTCAGGTTCTCTGTCAACCGAAAGAACGAGCTTGCCATCCCTCTTACTGATTTCTCCCCAACCTTTCCTTCGTATCCATCCTATTGCTATGGGAAGCATATTCTCGGGAATCCGGGTCTTCCTGCCGAGTTCACTGATATCTGCCTCGCCACCAGACCTCACAGCTGTCTCAACTAGCCTTCGCTCTGGCACCTTCATCTGGGCATAGGAGATTCCTTCCTCGTTTAATCTGATGAGGGTTCTCTTCTTTTCCAATATCTTTACTAGTTGTTTCTCTTGCAGAGACAGTGCCGCGCTCATTGCAGATGAGGACTGCAATGCGCTCTCTCGAGTAACCTGTTCCATTGGTCCCTTTCCATGTATGCGCCCGAGCGATTCCAGCAATCGCGCTTCGTTCGGTCGAAGTTCAGTCAAACTTGGCGCTCCTCGAACAATAACCCCTCTCAGTTCGCTTTCAACGCTTATATTTATTTCAGAAGGCTCGTTAACTCTACGTCGATCCATGCCGTGGAAGGTCTGCCTGCGTCATGTCAAAAGGAATCACACCTTGGGAGTTTGAGCTGGAACATGTCGATTACGCCAGAATCATCCAAGAGTTCGGATTACAGCCGATGACGCCTGAACTTCTGAAACGGATGAAAAGCCCACATAGATTGTTCAAGAGAGAAATCATCTTTGCTCATAGGGACTTCGAACGTATACTTGACGCACAGGAAAAGCGACAACAGTTCGTAGTGTTAACGGGAATGATGCCGTCAGGAAAGTTTCATTTCGGTCACAAAGTGGTCGCCGACCTCATGGCATGGTATCAACAACAGGGAGTCATGCTCTACATTCCAGTATCAGACATAGAGGCGCATGTCATAAGAGGCATCGACATAGAAGCCTGCAAGGAGATAGTCCTCAACGAATACATTCTTAACTACTTGGCATTAGGTGTTGATCTTGTAAGCAAGGACAGGTGCTGTCTTTATAGCCAATGGAGGAACGACTTGGTCCGCAACTTCTCGTTCAAGGCCGCGTCCAAGATCACTCTTAGCCAGATGCATGCTATGTACGGGTTCAACAACTCGGACAATATGGGCAAGATCTTCTTCCCCTTCATCGATGCCGCGGATATCTTGCATCCTCAGTTGCCTGAGCGAGGAGGCGCGAAGCCGGTCCTCGTCCCAGTCGGAATCGACCAAGACATCCATTTGAGGTTGAGTCGGGACCTCGCCCCTCGTTTCGGGATGATAAAGCCTTCTTCCATCTACACAAAAATGATGTCCAGTCTGCAGGGTTCAGGAACTAAGATGTCAAGTAGCAAGCCTGAGACTGCGATCTTCCTCTCGGACAGCGTCGAGGTTGCAACGGAGAAGTTGAAGAATGCTTTCACTGGAGGACGTGAAACGATTCAGGAGCAGAAGAGGATAGGGGGACAGCCGGAGAGATGTGTCGTCTACGAGTTTCTTCTCTTCCATTTTGAGGACGAGCTACTGGAAAGTACGTACAGTAGATGCACATCTGGGGATCTGCTATGTGGTGAGTGCAAGGCGGCGGTTTCGGACAGAATTGCAAAGTTTCTGGTTGAAATCCAGAGAGAAAGAGAGGAAGCGAAGTCGCTTCTTCGTAAGGTGTTTGAGAATCAATTGCTCTAATTCATGAGGCTAACTGCTTGATCCCTGACGAAGCCTTGGAGTGCTATAGGAAGGCGGGAAGAATTGTTGCGCATCTAAGAAAGCTAGTGCCCGAGCTGGTTCGAGAAGGCGTCAGAGTAGTGGATATCTGCGAGAAAGTTGAGAAGACAACCGTTGAGCTGGGAGGAAAGCCTGCCTTTCCCTGCAACGTAGGCTTGAACGAAATCGCAGCCCACTATACTTCGCCTTTCGGGGACACTTCTCGCATACCAAACGGCTCGATCGTGAAGGTCGACTTCGGAGCTCATGTGGATGGATACATCGCAGACAGCGCAGTGACAGTATCGCTCAACCCGAAGTTGAGCCCAATGGTTCAGACTGCAGAGGAAGCATTGCGGAGAGCGTTGGAGATTGTTCGATCGGGAGTTAGGGTCTCTGAGGTGGGAGCGCTTATTCAAGCAGCCATTGAGAGGAGGGGGTTCAAGCCGATACGCAACCTAACGGGCCACGTGATAGAGAGATATACAGTTCACACAGGAGAAGCGATACCTAACGTAGGAAGCGTGGCCGGCGGAAAGCTCAAAGCAGGCCAGGTGTGCGCGCTTGAGCCTTTTGTTACCTCTAGGTTAGCGAAGGGAGAGGTCAGAGATGACGACAGAGCTTACATCTTCAGATTCTCTAGACGGAAGGGAACCGGTACGGAGGAAGGAAAGCGTCTAATTGAGCACATAGAGAGAGAGTTCAGAACTCTTCCGTTTGCCCGGCGTTGGCTTGCGGGCCTCGATTGGCTTCGGAACGTAGATGCTGCGTTCGTTGAATTGATTGAGTCTAGATGTGTCTCAGGATACCCGGTCTTGGTGGAGAGAAGTGGAGAGCCTGTTGCTCAGGCTGAGCATACTGTCCTGATTACGGAAAGCGGATACGAAAACTTGACAGCCTAGTCTTGCTTCTTTTTCGGTTCCTCTTGGTAGATCTGACTGATGTACATGGACTCGTTACATTGCTGGCATTTTCCAGTTTCCTTGAACACGTAGTCTCCGGTGGCGAAGTTTCGTACCATCTTGAAGTTGCACTTGTCGCACAAGGCCACTGTCAGAACTCTCGCACCGAGCTTGGGGAGAATGGATACCCGTCTTCTGATCTGTGTCAGAGAACTGAGCGCAAGCATTATTCCGATTAAGCTGATGAACATAGTATAGTAAAAGCTCTCCATGTTTCCTTCTTTCATTGAGAGGAGACTAGTATAGAGCATCCACACGGAATACCCTAGAACAGCGACACTGAATGCTATCATCAGGTAGAGGTACAGGTTGCTAGGGGATCTTGCCTGCATTTCCTTCACCTATTGACCGATTCCCACAGTATTTCCGATCCCGGCCACAATCACTGTGTCTCCTTCTCTTGTCCGGTCAAGAATCAGCTTCCTGATCCTGGCCATAACTAGCTCCGCAGCCTCCGAGATCTCTTTCTTCATTGGAGCGATGGCTTCCAATATGCTCTCCTTGACTATTATGGCGTACACAGGAATCTTGTGCTTTACTGCTTCTTCTTCGATCTTGAACCTCTCCGTTCCCGGGCCTCCTATGGCCGCGCCTATGCCCTCGCTCAGGTCTCCTGTTTTGTCTCCTTCGAGCTTCAATGCTGCATCAACCATGACTACCATCGCGATCTTTCCTTTGTTCTCATCAATGATCTGCCTTATCGCATCGCCAGGCGTGCCCACATTTCCACCAGGACCTTCGGCCTTGAGGGGAATCACTCTTCTTCCCTCCATCATTGTCTCAGCCGCCACAATATCTCGGTCGAATTTTCTCTTCTCCTTGCCTCGCATGAGTCTGGCCGCCACCAAAGCTCCTGCCCCGTCACCTATTGGCTGACCCTGTGAGAAGGCCTTAGCCGCAGCCACGAGGGCCTCGGCCTCTTGCATTACGAGAGGAAGGATCATCTGAATCTGCAATATTATGTAGAAACTTGAAGTCCTCTTTCCGAGAAGGTAGAAATGTCGTACGATTCGGTAAATCGTGTTCATCGCCTGCGAAGCCTCGATCAAGTTCTCAAGGTTGTTTACCTGAGACTCGTCTGCCTCCGGCGCGATCTTCTTGACATCGTCCTTGAACTTCATGTCTCGAACATTGAGGATATGATCCAGCTTCCAGACGAGCCCTGCCGGATCCATTCCTTCAGGCGAGATAAGAAACTGCTCAAGCATCATGTTCAACTCAGACGTTGGATCTTCCTTCGGCTTGCCAACCTCCTTCAAAGTCTTGAGGCTCAGGAGTTTCGTCTCGTTTCTCATGTATTCAAGCCGCTTCACAACTCCGTCAACTTCTAAGAGCATGAGACGGACTTGGACCTTTTGCCCAAAGAACATCAACAGAATGAAGGAAAGGTACATCAGCACAGAGATTATCGTGTTGAGATCTCCGGATGGCCCAAACGGCAGACCTGTAGCCGAGAACAGCGGAATCAACTGAACTGCCTCTGGCGAATCTTGCTATGACTATTAGGTGACTGTTATAAACCTTAATTGGACCTTGGAATGGAGCTGGCAGCGGTCCAGGTTTGGCATGGGCTTTCGCACCATACTACTGCCTGAATCGCCTGGGAGATTCACTACCGTGTTCGAAATGGGTACGGGTCCTAGCTCCCAGCTATGGCCGCCAACTCCGTTTTCCGAATAAAGATGGCGAATAATTAAGGATTGCTTCATGATACGTTGAGCGTTCAGTTACTGACTTGATTTGGAGGAGATACACAGCGTGCACTTGCGAAGATAGGCTGGCGCGCAAGCGGCAAAGATGGCTGACCTATGAACTCCAAGATCACTGTTTGATCATGATTCCAAGCTTCCCATGTTGATGATGCAGGTTCTCCGGACATAGGTTTCATACAGTTTGACTTAGTGGTTGGTGTGACGAACAGATGATGACCAGTAGACCGAGTTCTCAGTAGATAGGACGACGGTGCCTTCGAACGGCAGCTAGCGCTTGATTTGCTCTGGTGAGGCGACATAGTCTGAGCATAGCTTGCAATAGTGGACATCAAGTGACGGGACATATTGAACTTCGCAATGATGGATAGGGCAGGCGGCGTATGTCGAGTAGGCGAGTCTTAGGAGGATCACTATCAGAAGGAACAGGCCTACGTTAAGTATGAAGACGAACCAAAAGAATTGGAGATAACCTGCGACTTCAGATAAGCCTAATGTGCTTTGAAATATCATGAACCTGCCCCGCCCAGAGCCATTGTGCTATGGTGTCTTCGTTGAAATTAATACTTTCGAAATTGTGGTCGTTCATGACTCGTGAAAAGCTAGGGTTGTGGTGGGGCCGGAGGGAGTTTCATGACGCGCACATCATTTTGAACCCTTGACCTACGGGTTTCTTCACGCGCTCCTGAAGATCGTCATCCCTTGCGGTCCGCAAACCCATACTATGGCTTCTGGAGCCCTTGGCGACCGCACAAGCATTTATCTCCAAGCAGACAACCGTCACCAATTGCTTGGGCGTCGTCCACTTCTGAAGATTGCTCATGCGGGTTGTCGTCATACCTGGCTAGAGACCGTGTGCGCAAGCGGATTGTTGTCGCAATCTACGGCCCCGACTCGGCCCCATCTAGGAGCAGAAAGTGGAAACCCTAGATAAGCCTTTCAGTTTGATGTCTAATCAGAATGACGGACACAATACCGAATGGGTCAAGCTCTTGCTCAGAGCTTATCCCGGGATCACAGATTCAAGACGTGTTGAATCTACTTTCGAACGCTTCTCATGAAAGCGCTGATGGATGCCTTCCTACATTCAGGACATATCCGGAGATGGTACTTGACTGTAGGGAGACCTTGGCCACACCATTCGCAAGGTTTTGTAGGCGGATGAGGATTATTGTTCTTGTTGCTCCCTTTCTTGTTACGGGAGTTTTTCGAAGCCAATTCTCAAAGCCCTGCAGACCGGATCTGCACAGACGATATAATGATATACCATCTCTTAAGGATTAGCAAACTTTTTATAGTCAATCTTGATATACATGTATATCGCATTAACCGCGATACACGATCTAACGAAGGAGGATGAAGTCATAATTGGCAAGCGGCTCTAACACTGTCTTGATCCGTGGCCTCGATAAACAGGTCTACAGTAAGCTGATTGGAAGGGCAAAGGAACAGGGCAAGAATGTAGCAGATCTCGTAAATGAGGCTATGCGGGGTTACGTAGGTGAGCTGAGCAGTCGCTCCGAGAAGCCCATGGACCCGAAAAAGATCGTGATCACTGGAGGATCTGTGATCCTATCCAAGTCAGATATTCTGGGCATCTACAGCGAGGTTGGGTCGTTCCGTGTGGAGAATAATGGTGAGTTGATTTTTGACGCGGATGTGGATAAAGAGGCGTTTCGCAGAATCGAAAGAATACATAATACTGGAAAATTGAGAGTGCCCAAGCATGTCCATTATCTCGCCTTACTCAAGACGGGGCACATAAGCGGAACGATTGAGAAATACTAGGCTCTGAGCGCGTTCTGCACTGGCTGCGCGTTCTGCACTGGCTCGTGTGGTACTTCTATTCGAATCTTGCCTCAGCGAGCGCTGACATAAGCGTTCTAAGATCTACTTCTGCTCTTGTTCTCCAGTCCAAGTAGAGCATGCCTGATTCGTCC
>Ga0315312_1000408_pt1 | contig 54417 bp, 70 predicted proteins | sample TDP7_MG_FD_203629 | JGI IMG/M metagenome (GOLD analysis project Ga0315312, IMG submission 203629) | Freshwater sediment microbial communities from Lake Towuti, South Sulawesi, Indonesia - TDP7 | ecosystem: Environmental > Aquatic > Freshwater > Lake > Sediment | place: Indonesia: South Sulawesi... | reverse complement strand
TCCAAGATGGATAGGAATACCGAAATCGGAGACAAACCATAATCCCTAATACATTCTTAATCGGGATTTTGGTTGTCACTGATTGTTGAGAAATTTAAACGAGATAAGTCACGTATCCCGGGCTACCGAACGCTAGAGTATAATTCACACCGACTTGCCCGAGTGGATTTTGCCGCATCTCCTTTTTTCTAACGTTTTTAAGTGAATTACTTTATTAACTAACTAGTCTGGCACATGAAGACCGTGTGAACATGTCAGTCCAGTTTAGTCGTCATGCCTTGGAAAAGATGCGTAGGAGAAACTTGAAGACCTCAGATGTATATGCCACGATAAAGTCTCCAGACGAGGTTTATGAAGATGTTGAACATGGAATGATGGTAGCTGTGAAAAAGGTCAACGCTAAATCTGTCATTCTTGCCTATAGAATGGAGGCTGGGGTAGTTAAGGTTATAACACTCTACTACACTACTAAACTTGACAGACTCCTTAAAGCCAAGACGGTGAGAGGCGCATGGAAGAGAGTAAAGTAAGAGCATGGTACGATAAATCAGTGGACATACTCTACCTGCTTTTTAAAGAAGGACCTAGCCACGAAGTAATAGAGGCAGACCCTGACGTGCACCTCGAACTGGACGAGAATGGAAAAATCATGGGCATAGAAATCTGGAACGCGAGAAAAAGTGGCCTCATAAAGCAAGTGGCAAAAGCCATAACTGAGATAGCTTCATAAAAGCTACCAGTAAATTCGTGCTCTAATTTTCGTTTGATTGCAAACCTGCTAATCGAGCTTCTTTTGCTGGAATAAGCTTAAAACAAGCCAGAAATTTGGTGCTCCGGCCGGGATTTGAACCCGGGTCTCCGGCTCGAAAGGTCAGATGATAAGACACCTACGGTTTCTTATAATCTTCCCTCGTTAGAGATTCATTGGCCACAGATGCGAAGTGATTTCATCGCTTACATACAGGCTAAGGATTGTGATCCGCTATACCAAATGGACATGCTTCATTACCTGGATAAGCACCTCACCGTCATCAGAGAGCCTATGGATGTTGTGAGACTTTTCGCTGGAGTTAAGGCTGGTCGGAGACATCTATGGCTTGCTTTGAGGAACCTGTTCAATTACTTGAGGATCGCCGGCTTTGACGTAGCTTATGTGGATAGGATGAGGAGTGCGTTGCCGAAAGTTGGATGTGGCGTAGACCTGAAAGTTCCAGGTGAAGAGGAGATTTTAGATTCACTGAGAAGGCTTAAGGACATTCCCGCTAAATATGCTGTACTGTACGATTTGCTTTTGGATTCAGGCCTAAGGTTGATTGAGGGAGTAAAGCTGATACACGAATTTAGCGGCGATGCGGAGGGGGTCAACGGATTCTACAGGTGTGAATTGGGAATGTTCCGTGAATCCAAGCAGGCTTACTACGGACATTTCACGGAGCACACTCATGGGTTACTCCACAAAGCCAAGGGTGAAGACCTAACCGCACGCAAGGCGTCCCACTATTTCAACAAATATGGCTTCGTGGCTTCCAAATACGTCAGAAAATTCGCCTTCGATAAGATGATCGAGCTGGAGATCCCCGAAAGCGTCGCGGACTTCATCCAGGGCAGGGTTCCAAAGAAGATCGGAGCCAAACATTACATGGCCTTAAGAAAGCAAGCCGGCAAATTCTACCCGAGATACGCGGAGTACATCATGGAGTTGAGGCAGAAAGCCCTCAACTAACCCTCTATTTTTACTTTTGGTTTTCTCTCTCCTCGTTTGGTTTTCTTTGCTTCGCCGGTTTTTATGGGCTTCGGTTCGATTTTAATGTGGTGCCCTAATTTCAGTGAGACTCGGGAGGCTTGAGGGTTGGTTGATGATGGGAAGTGTTGGCTTTGTCTTCGAACCACTCCGTTTAAGATTTTGAGGGTTTGCCATGGTCTTTATGAGGATCCTAAGCTGGCTCGTGAGGCTGGGCTGAGGGCTTCGCAATTGCTTAGGGACGCTTACCTGAGGGATCCAGCTAAAGTGGGTGGGAGGCATTCAAGAGTGTTGATAGCCAGCGCTATTTATCTGGTCGGCGTTTTGGATACACGACTTCGGAGAACTCAGTGGGATGTCGCTGTTGCTACCAACACTGCTGAACCTACAATACGAGAATGTAGCAGGCTTATTGCAGAAGCGTTGGGGATTCCCTCACGGCCGGTTGAATGGTGGAAGCTGGAAAGGAAGCAGGTTAGATAATGGGGATGTCTGTCCTCATATGATTTTTAGCGTCTTTTCCGGTTTCCCTTTTCCTCAATGAAGCTCTCAACTTCAGGAAGCAGCTCCGGCGGCAGTATCACTGATTCCTTGAGCAAGCCTTTTCTAATTAACATTGTTTTAAAAGCGTGTCAAGGCAGAGCGCCCTCAACTAAACCTTTTATTTCAGATGGCGCTGAGAACCTTTCTTTAAGGCCTCTCAACGTATGCGAATGCTCCGACTCTAACCTCCTGTCAACCGGCCCGTTAAGGAATAATTCTTCCTCTTCTGCCTGGGCGTCTCCATCCACGCCGAAACAAATAAGAAAGACCATGAAACATTTACAAAGATGAATCTGCTCATCTGCCGTTACGCGGTTAATCTCAAAACCGTTTAATAACGGGAAGCACAATGCCGAGAACACCGAGCAAACAATTAGGTATTGAAGATACAAGTGCCTTCGAGTTTGTTAAGGAAATATTGCAAGGAGATCCCACCTATGGGATTAATTTTGACCGTATTCAGTGGGACTCAAAAGAAGAACAGTATGTAATGTGGAGTTCTTATTATGCGATGAGCGACAATTCAGGCTGGGAATAACACCATACACAAGTCATCCGAATCGTTACTTTCATAAAAACGCACAAAAGTTTATTTCTCTTTGGAAACTTGCCAAAAAGCTGGACGCTAAGCTCTATCTTGTTAATTACTCAAAGAAGGGAACAGAATTTGAAAATCAAGTTCTTCTGATGGAAGTATCGGATGTCAATCCACATCAAATACCACCCGTTAAGACGAAAGATCAAAAATTTACACGCAATGAGTTTTCTAAATGGTTCCGGGAACTAAACTCGCGAGGTAGTTAGTGAACTTAAAACTCGACGCCAATAGGACTGTGACCTTAGGCTGTCGAGGCAGTGGTCCGCCTTATTTACGGGACATCCGTGCATTGAGTTGGATTTTCACTTTACCGCTGTTACACGCTGATAAAGAGTGAAACTATTCCGCTTTCCATATCAAGCTATTCCGCGCGTCCGAGATTTCGCGGTTCGAGACTGGCTAAAGACCACTGAGAGCTAAAAATCGGTCACTTTTTAATTTTCTTTCTTCTTCCTATTCCTCCATTATGAGCGCTCAGCATAAATCGCAGGTCACCTTCTCTAAAGTATTCTCTGAACTCGTTGCCACATAGGCATTTATACATTTTTACTGTAAAAACTCCGTACTTCCAGTCTTTGGCCAACTTAGTAACTTCTGCTTTGCATTTTGGGCATTTCACCATTTTACGATCCCTAAGTGAATTTAATTTAAAAGCTATTTATGGTTTTTCACTTTGCGGCTTCAAGATAGTTTATCCCATATTTTGACGTAATCGCCAGCATGCGCGTAAACAGCTTCCTACTTTTGAATGATGACTTCTATGGGTTTGTTGATTAGTGGTTTCAAAATTTCTGGTGCATAACTGTGCACTACATAGACTTTTTTTGGTTTTACAGTATTGACGAAATCCGCTATCTGATGAATGGGAGCATGCCCGCTTGCATGAATGTGATATACAGGAACTCGCAGTTTTTCAGTAACCCAGTTGGCGAGGTCTACCAACCCTCTTGCACTATCTTCGTCATAAGGTTCGCTCAGGCTGGAAATCACGATGTCCCCCGGCCTAACGAGGATTGAATCTCCCGTCTCTTCTCTCCAGAGATACAATTTCTGTATCTCTGGAAGCACGACTACGACATCCCCATGTGCTTCGTTTACTTCATGTAGTGTCATGACTCGGGCGCCCCTCGGAATCTTCTCTTTCTCCTTTATCTGAATGACAAAAACGTTAGGGTTACTCAGCACGGTCGGGTCTGCCGCCTCGAGCATGGCTGCAACTTTTGAGTGAAGCACGACCTTACGACCACCAGCGGCCTCGATTATTGTGTTCACTCTTCTCGTGTACGTATACCATCCTACAATGAATATTACGGTGGAATTGAAGAATCTTGTCAAAAGCATTTTGATTTGGTTTTTCACGTCCTCCTCTGTTTGTAAACCATGATCAACGATGCGCGTGCCTTCTGTAACCAAGACATCCAAGTCTTCAAATGCCTTTGTCATTGTCTTAAACTCATTTTCACTCGTAAAGCGAAAGTCTCCGGTATAACCGATTCTCGATTGCCGAGACGTGACAATGTAACCGCGGGCGGCGTCCATGCTATGGTCAACTCTTACAGGATTCACATCGAGCCCTTCCGCCTCGGCTTCTTCCGGTTTTCTAAAATCGAGATTAGTCAGAACTTTCTTAAGATTGCCAAGTTCCAGACGTGCCTGTAACGTTCGGAATGTATCGATGGGAGAGTATAACCTTAGGTTGATCTTTGCTTCTTCCCAAGCACGAAAATAAGTCATCAAACCATAGTGATCTGCATGGGCATGTGATAACAGGACGTTAATATATCGTAGACCATTTTCTTTCTTCGCAGAAGCCATGATGTCCTCCTGAGGAAAATATCCCATAGAGACAATCTTCTGAAGCGAGAAGCCTCTCATAATGCTGTATTCAGGAAGCTTAAGTCTGCGATCATAGGATATCCCCATATCAAACCACATGTATCTCCCATCAAAATTTACGAGAATCTTATTTCCACCGACTGTTCGGCCACCGCCTAAGACTTTGATTTCCACACTAAAACCTCTAAACTTTCACAATAAAGTCAGAGAGTTTTTCATCAGGGTTGTATTTCCGAAAGGCTTCAACGACCTTCTGATATTCTGTATAGGGCACGGCTATCAATCTTGCAGGAATCACCACATTCGCTAAAGTTGAAAGCTGGCCTTGAATCAGGGAGTAGTACAGGAATACAACATCTGTATCCTTTTTCTCCTCTGCCAATGAGCCGGCTCCGAAGCGCCTTACACCGGGTTCGTCGTTGACGTTGATGAGATATCTCTTGCCTCGAACTTCAATCAAAAGTTGGAAGTTGTACTGCAGTTCTTTGACCGTATGCCCGCCGTACTTCTTCGCTGCCTCCTCTACTTTAAGGACTACCTCTTGCGGCACTAAGAGCGGCGGAGCCGCTGCCTTCTCTACTTCTGGGAACCAGCGCTCAAGTGTCTTTATCTTGCGACCTTTGAATATATACTTGTTACCTATAGGGTCGTAGGTAAAGAGCTGTTTGAGAATGAGTGTTCGCGTCTTATTACTGATCCTGCCATCCATCGTTGGAAGTATTTTGTACTCCATCTCAGCGCGAGATATTTCTTTATGTCCCTCTCCACATATGGCCAGCGCCCTTGTAAGCAAAGCTTTCGGAGCAATCTTTCCGTAAACAGCCCCATACAGTTCTTCTCCTACCTTATCTCTCGCGAACATCCTTGCACTTCCAGCCAATTGAATCGTGACGTTCTCAAAGAAGTCCTTGTAACTTTTGGTGTCGCTGAAGAGATCTCCATGTTTAAGGACCACTGCGGGGAAGTGAGTCTGAAACATTTCCCAGTCCACGATACCACGGTTGCGAATAATTTCCTTCTTCATCTTTTTGAGAATAAGCTCCAAGAACTCATGTTCTGTAAGTTTTGCTTTCGGCGTTGGCTTTGGGGCTACTCCTTTCTGCTTTTTGAGAACGATGTACGCGTCTTCTCCTATGCTACCGAAGCGTGTTACGTAAAAAGTTCCTACGCCTTTTGCCCTGATTTTGTGTGTTTGGACTTGCTCGTAGGTTGGTGGTTTAAGACCAGTCGAGGTTATGAGAACGTTCCTGACCCCTTCCCAAACTTCTCTGTTTGGGCTGTGATAGGTTATGATCCAAGTGGCGCCTTCTTTGACAATGGCCTCTGTTGAGGCAAATGATTGACGAAGTAGACTATAGTAAGAAAGCATATCTTTGCCTTGTTCTTCGTTCTCGATGACTTCATCTCTCCACCAATCAAAATCACCGTATCTTGTAACCCAGTCTTTATCTTGTGATAGCCAACCTGCATAAAAGGTGGTAAGCTCGAAGTATTGGACAGACTCTGCCTCTCCTCTGTAAGGCGGGTCAGTAAATACAACATCGACGATTTTACGACCTATATAGTCGTTTAACTTTCCAGCGTCTACTCTCAGCCACAAGACATTCTTCTTGTTCTGTTCATTGAGTGACTTAAGGAATTCCTTAACATCCCAACTCTCGTCGAAAACATACTTTTCCACGCCAGAGTTTTGTTGCCAAATTGCTTCCTTCGCTACTTTTATGTCTCGCCAACCGTTCAACATTTGATTTAGGACATTGTTCTCTTTGAAGTCATCCAAGGAAGCATAATATCCGGTAGCCCATCTGCCGTAGTTACCGAGCCTGTCAAACTTGGCATCCATATGAAGGTTGGAAACGAAGACCAAGTATAGTTGCTCTCGAAGCTCTTGGTCCTTAACGGACAGGAAGCTCCAGAAGAGCGCGGTGAGTGCTATCAAATTCCTCTTTGTGAAGAAATGCTTCAGTTTGGGCAATCGCGCTTGAAACTCGCTTTCTTCTATTGTTGACATCATCTCTTTGACAAATATCTGCTCGGGCCTCGTTTGGTGCAAGAGTACAATATTACCATTTCTTTCATATGTCAATTGAACTTCGGGTATCAAGCTTGGCCAAGGGTATTTTAGCTTCTCAATGACCTCGATTTTCTTATAATCTTCATCGCCTACTGGCTGGAGAGAATCGCCGTGGATAGGACATTTTACCCTTTTAAGAATTGGATATCTTCTAAGCCGCGAAAATACTTTCCTTATTAGGACAGCCCGAACTTGATTAACAGCGCCTTGCTCTCTCTTGCCACGTTCTCTCTTCTTCAGCCATGCTTCTGGGTCCTTATCGAATGCCATTTCCCATTTATCGTTAACATCCTTTGTAGTAAACGTATAGCTGGAGGTTTCTTTTCCGCCAATCTTGATCATCGAAGTATTGCAGAGTGTATCAATGAAAAGCCTGTAGCGTCGGTCATTATGGGAGGCTTTCTTATCGGCGTAGTCGTCGGCTGAAGATTTTGGTGCTCCATATTCAGTATCCCAGAGAAAGTATTCCGCAATTACTTCGCGACCACATCTTCCCTTTTCTTTGTCTACGACATCGCAAGTTGTTACGTATAACCATTTAACCACATCTTCAACACTTGTTCCCTTATGCACAACTACACTGCCATCCTGCGACACAATGTCAATGTCGATGGGTCTTCTGAGAACCTCATCGAGCGCGTCTTGAAGATTCTTCGGGTATATAGGGAACATGGCGTTACGGGCAAGGAAAAGCGCGTATGGGCATAGATCATTGTAAATGGCTTTTAGGCCATGTAGAAGGGCGGCGTAGATGAAGACTCCACTACCAGCAAAGGGATCCAGAAGGACACCAGGCTTTTTGGCATATTTGTCGAGATATGCGACGGCTGTATCAAGCGGTTTGCTTGCCCAGAACTTGAACGGCTCAAAGGGGTTCGTTAGTTTAGGTCTCATGATTTCTCCGAGCCCGCCTTTACATACTTTCTATGTAAACTTTGGCTATTTAACTTAAGCCTACTAACAGCCACTCTTAGCACCCTTTATTTTAATTAACGCATATTGTCTTTAAACTTCCCATTTTCTTATGTTATTTACGTTTTCTCAGTTGTTCTTTCAAGTGTATTTCTCTAACACGCTTTTAGACGACTCCTGCGATGGTTTCCTCTTTCTTTCTTTGCTTTCTTTTAAGCCAAGCTTTTATGAATTCCTCGATTTCTTGTTTGTTGTATGGGTCTTTCCATGCTGATTCGAGGGCTTGGCATACGTTTGAGGCGCCTACAAGTCCGAAGTAGGCGAGCAACTCCTTGTAGAGCTCTTCGGTTTCGCTCTCGCCTAACAAAACACGCATATCAGTCAAGATATGCATTAGTATGGTTCTGCTCACGTTAACCACCGCTTAGCGTTTCATTCTTCGCTCAGAATCTTCTTTACCTCCTTTTTCAGGACGGGGATGTCCTTTTTCACCGTATCCCAGACAGCGTCTAAGTCCACGCCAAGATAGTTGTGGATAAGCTTGTCCCTCATGCCGGCGATATCTTTCCAAGCGATGTGTGGATATTTGTTCTTGAACTCGGTAGAAAGCCTCTTTGTCGCCTCTCCAATAATCTCCAGTTGACGGATGACCCCGTCTTGAATCAAGTTGTTTTTAATAAAATCGTCGTAGCCGACCGTCTTAGTGTATTCTTCAATTCTTGATATAGCATCTCGAATATGTTTCAAATACACTATGTCAGACTTTTTCATCATAAATTACCTTTAGCTCTTTTTTTATGTCATCTATCATGTAGGGACTTACCGACCCCTCAGTCACCAAGTCTACCTTCACGCCCATGATTTCGGACAACCGCCTCTCAATCCTTACCAAATCTAAGAGGCTCTTTCTTTTGGAAAATTTCACCAAAACGTCCACATCACTCTTTTCTTTCTGCTCACCCCGAGAATAAGAACCGAATACGCCAAGAAAGGTTATGTCATTCTTTTTACACGCATCAAGCAGCTCACTTTCATTTATCTTAAGGATTGCTTTATCCCTCATACAATCCCCTCAGCCTCGCAACTTTGCGCATAGTTTTTACAAGCACACTAACCACGGCTTTTTCCCTCTTCTATTACCCAGCCTTTTTAGCTCTTTTCCGTTTGTTTTCGTCCTCCTCTTTTTCCTTCAGCCATTTGTCGTATTGTTCTAATTCCAAATGGCTGCGTCGCGGATGAACTCCTCTCTTGTTGTGTAGCCCGAGTGCTTGTTTCTCCTTTATGAAGCCTTCAATTTCGGCCAGCAGTTCAGGTAGCAATATTACTGACTGGCTAAGCATGGCTTAAATCTCCTTTAAAATCTTGGTTATAGTCTCCTTTAAGGGCGGTAAATCGCGTTTTAGTGTCTCCCAAACCCTCTCAAAATCGACGGTGAAGTATCCGTGAATGAGTCTATCTCTCATTCCCGCTATCCTACGCCATGGTACTTCTCGATGCTTTTCTCTTATCTCCTCAGGGATATTCTTTATAGCCTCACCTATGATCTGCAGACAATAAACAGTTGCGTAAAGCTTTTCTTTGCTCTTCACAAAGGATTCAAAATCCACGTCTTTAATAAAACCCTCAATATCTCTAATAGCATTTAAAATGTCGAAGAGAGAGTCTCTGTATTCTCTTCTACTTTTCATACATAAATGACCTCCCTTAAGATGCGCTGTCCAATGTAAGGTTTTAGATTCTTCTTCTCCACCAAATCAACCTTCACACCTAATAGATCGCTTAACTCAATTTCCAAACCAACCACATCCAGCAAGCTTAACTTTGCATCCTCCTCAAACTCAACCAATATATCCAGATCGCTTACTTCCTTCTGCTCCCCCTTTACGTAGGAGCCAAAAATACCAATCTCTTTCACCTTGAACTTTTCCTTCAATTCTCCCCTATGCCTTGCGAGGATCTCTTTTACCTCCTCAAGATTCATACGTCTTCTCCCCAAGCCTAAAGCTTTAAGCGTGCACTATGGTTCTGCTCACGCCAACCACCGATTAAGCAATCTTTTTAGTAGAGGTTTGTTTTGGGTTCGATTCTTCCGTTTGGCTTAACTGTTAAGCCCTTTTTCTCCAGTGTTCTCTGCACCTTTGGAATCTGTATGGCGTATCTTACGTGTTCGCAGTTTCGTTCTCCGCATAGTTGGCAGTGCACGAAGTTGTTGCGGAAGTAGACATCCACAAGTCTTTCCCTTTTACGGTCGATGATGGTAACGTGGTCCTCGTAGACGTTGAAGTGTTCAAGGACTGGGTGAACGATTGGTTTTGGTCCAAGAATCTGGAGTTCCTCGCATCTTTTTCTAACGGCCTCTGTTACGAAGTCTGCCAGGCTTTTGTAGCCTGCTTCCGGGTGATCCTTGATGTACTGCTCGATTTCGTCTACGAGTTCTCTTTGAAGGCTTATCCCCCTATACTTTTCCACAGGCATGCCATTACCTCATGTTTGCTTCATATATAAAGTAGACAAACCTTAATAAATTTTATTTAACCAATTGAAGCGATTTTAACTTTATTCATACCGCAAATTTTAAAGCAATTCTACTTCATATGTACCATATAAATGAGGTTTGAGTGGAGTAAAATGCCCAATTATCGGAGCATATCGATCCAGGACGAACTTGTCCAGCAAGTGGAGCGACTCATCCGCAGGCTTGGAACCTACAGAAGCATCGCGGAGTTTGTCTCGGAGGCTGTGCGTTTGAGGCTTGAAGCTCTTGAGAAACAGCAAAAGGCGGAGGGAGAAAATGAATAAGCGTAGGTTTAAGCCTTCGCCTGAACTCCGCGAGTGCAGTGTCTGCGGTAGGGCTGAGAGCCGCATACGCTATTTCGTGGCTGTTCCATTGCCAAAAATAATGTTCCTTTGCCAGAACGACTACGAACGGGTCAAGGAAGAAGCAAAAAATTTTGTAAAGGAGTTTCTGGAGTGATATTCATACAGACACGCCGCCCAGTGGGGAAGGGACTCTATAGATTTCCTCAATTTATGTTAATTGAGGAAATTTTCTGGTCAAAAATTTCAGCAATTTCTTTACGGTTGCTGACATGCCCGCTCATTGTGGATGTGTTGGGTAAGGGTTGATGCAAGTTGGTGGGTGAAAATGAGGTTGCAACTGATAGCCAGAGTTAGCGAAGAGCAGCTATTCTTAAAGTGCATCCATGAGATGGGAACCATATTTTATACTGTGGGCTCTAACGGCGTTATTGATGAAGTCGCCTACTTCAGTGGCAGCAGAATTGTTGTGCTTCAACAGCCAAACGGCTTAAGCGAGCAGCTGGCTCAACGGATCAAGGCTGAAGGCTTCAAAGTTGACCGTTTAGAGATCGATGAAGTGCAAGGCTACGTCAAGATTTTGCAAGGCTCCGGGCAATGAGGCTGAAGGCGGTTGTGATTATTTTGCGTAAAAACCAGGTCTTCCATACTGGAGACGCTATCATCTACCGTGGTTATGGCGGTTTCTCCGGTTTCCCAGTTGTCTCCGTGCCCGCCTACTATCGCAAAAGCGACCCTATTGACGGCTATGGGGTGGCGTTGATCTTGGAGCCAAGCCCAGCCGACCAAGACTTCGGCGTTTCAATACTGTTCCTCAGCGAGGATGAGGTCGGCGTGATAAGGGAAGCCTTTGAAAAAAGCGATGAGCTAACGGAGAAGCTGCTTGGCCGAGGATGGGCTGGAAAACGACCCTACCTAAAAATCCACCATTTCATGTAAAGGTGAAGAAAGTGCCGGAGTGCGCTTTGTGTGGCAAGAATCATGCCGAGGCTGGGGTTCACACCTTGAACGGTTTTAGATATGTTTGCCACAAATGCGCCGAACAAGTTGCTGAACTGTACGAGCGGCGCTACAAATAGGGAGAAAACAAGCATGACTGATTTTCTTTTTACGGTGCCTTCCGGTGAACCCGTTCAGCTTGAGCCTTTCCATTATGCTATTGTCGGCCAGACCCAATTCAGCGGCAAATCTACACTCATCAAACGCCTTTCACAATGGGCTGTTGAGCAAGGCTTTAAGGTCCTGATCTTCGACACCAAGGAAACCGAGGCTGACTACGCCGGCTTTGGCCAAGAGGTTCCTGTCTGTCTCCGCGAATCCACAGACAGCTTCGTTTTGATCGGCCTATTAGAGAGCATGTTTCGGCGCAAGCTCACGCCATACTACGCTACTTTGAGCAGGATAACTGAAGCCGCACAGGGTTTTGATGACATCATTGAGAGAGCGAGAGAGCTCGAGCAGCGTACTCGCAACAGCTGGCTGAAAGACGCTTGCCGGGTCCTCTACGACCTGCTTGAGCGGTTAAAGAATGAAACAGCAAAAGTCGAGACCGTAACTCAGCTAAGACTCTATCCTGGCGTAAACCGCATGGTTATCAACGACTTCAGCCTCGAGGCCCAGCAACTAATTGTTAAAAACAGTTTCGAGGACCTCCTCCGCATTTACAAACGCAAAGCGATCGGCGTGCTTGACGAAGGACATAAATTTACACCGCAAGGCTACAGTAGCCCAGCCACAAGACCAGTCATGCATGTCATGACCCAAGGCGGAAAAACAGAACTCTACGGCTGGATAGCCACACAATTCTTAGCACTAACAGATAAAGGTCCTCTGAAGGCCTGCGCATTCAAATTCCTGGGCACCCAGGACCACATCACAGAAGTCAAACATACCATGGACCTCATTCCGGAGATAAGGGGCAAATTCACCTCAGACGACATCATGAAACTTAAACTCGGTCACTGGATCCTGGTGCGGAAAAGACCGCCCGACGTCAGAGTTGTCTATTCATCCCCTTTAGGCGTGCCATCCAGTATCGGTAGAAAGGTGGCCGTTGGCGAATTAACGCCCGAACATGTTCGTGACCATTATCTAAAAATCAAAAAGGAGGACGAAGACTTGGTTTGCAAAGAAAAATATCAGGAATTGAAAAGGGAGTTTGACACACTTGCCAAAGACCATGAGCTCACCGAAAAGAGGCTTGTGGAACTTGAAGCTGAGAGAGAAGCGCTTGAGAAGAAGATTCCGAAGGACACAGACGAATTAAAGGAAAGCTATGAAAAGGAAATTCAGAGGCTTAAGAACGATCTGAAAACCGCTGACGCTCTCAAATCTCAAAAGGACGGGGAAATTGCAGAACTGAGGAAAGAACTTGAAGATTTTCGAGAGTTGAAGGCTGCCTTCACTAAGCTTCTACCTACGCCGATATCTACCGCTACACCCACGAAGAGTCCTTCTGAGGTTACGGTGCACGCTGAGCAGCCAGCTATCACCATCGTGAAAGAGAGACAGCCTTTCACGCTGAAGCAAGCCGACTTGGAGGGGCGCATCGCCATCGTCTACGCTGAGAACCTGCTTCCCAGCGACAAGACATTCTCCACCAAGCAGCTCAACACAATCATGGAAAGCCGCTTCGGCACCAAAGAGTTTCCAGGACACTTCTCGAAGGTGCGGGCCAAGTTTGTGTCTTGGGGCTACCTGGAGAAGGTGCGGGCTGGAACCCGCTGGGACTACCGGGTGAAAACGTCGCCGAAAGAAGCGAAGGAGAAGGGTCTGCTAAAGGAGGCTGAAACCACGTGACTTGTTTTATCTATGAGAGGGACCTTCGCTACACGCGATCTTTCGCCTCACATGAGAGGACCCTTTCGAAAGCCCTGTGGCAGATCAAGTCTTTACGCAGGCAAAAGACGATTTCCACAGAACCTTTGGAGTTTTCACGTTAAGAGCAGGCGAAAGAAGGGAAATAGAAAAAATGAGCTTTTTGGGACAGAAAGGGGAAAGAAGACAGATAACCTTTAGAATAACTCCTTTGGCAGAAGAGAGGCTGAAACAAGCCGCTTTTCTATTCCACCTGACACCGGCTCAGTACGCGAAGGCCGTCCTCTACAAGGACCTGGGGCTCTTTCAGGAGCCAATTGATCGCCGCAAGACCAGACCCAAAAGCCGTCGTGGAGTGTTAACCTGGGAGCGCCATCCTGACGAAGAAGAAGAGGAGATAGACTAAGTGTTTTATCCAAAAGGCAGATCGTATCACCACTGTGTGGAGATCATGCGTTTTCTGGTTGAAGCAGGGTTCACCTATCAGGTCCATGTTGAAGCCTTGAAAGTCGCTATAACCGCCGTAAGAGGTGGAGATCCTCGCACCCTGAAAAACTGGACCCAGACCCTGGAGAGACTTGGTTTTATTAAGCATCTGAATCAGCGTGTCTACAAGATGAATCTTGAAAGTATCCCTGAATTGCTTAATATCGCGGTTAAGAGTGGTCAAAAGAAATTGATGTAATGTGCGAGTGTGCGCGCGTGCAGACAATTCAGGTGCACGTTTAGTTAGTGGAGACGCTATCGATAGTGAAAAGAGAAGAAACCTCATTGGAAAATAGAGACTGAAGAGATTAGAGCGCACACACACTCACACACAAAGTTTAGGCTTCAGAAGACTCTTTGCAATGTATTCAACTAACGGCTGGAGCGCGCGGTTGAGAAAGATATATTGATAAACATGTAATGTCGAGATATAGAAGTGTTTCACAAGTTTAATTAACTACTTTAACACTTAAATATGTTCAAAACATTATTATTAATGAAAAAAGTGAAGTCTATGATTGAAGAAAAGGGCCTTAAAGTAAAGGACCTTAAAGAATGGATCAAAATAATTCGTGAGGAAAACCCGGAAGAATGGAAAGAGGCAGAAGAGCTAATCAAGGTGCTCGCTGAATTAGATATCAGACGTTATGAACTATCTGGGTCTACGAATCGACCTATTTCCATGCCCTATTGCACCTCAATGGGATAGGTTCACTTGTCGACGCCGACCTTCGTTAGTATCATACAGGAACAGACAATCCAACGAAAGAAACTCATAAAAAAGATTCAGAGACTAACCGAAAGTAAGCTGATTACATATACGGCAAACCCGAACATTTCTCCAAATTTTATTGACCACAATGACATTAGGTTTTTCAGCGATTTATTGCAATCTACTGGTGATACGGAAAACCTTGTTTTGATGCTGAACAGCCCCGGAGGCGAAGCAAATATGGCAGAAAAACTCGCTAAGATGTGCAGGGATTACTGCAAAAGCTTCAGAGTGCTTGTCCCTAACTACGCAATGAGCGCAGCTACAATGATAGCTTTAGCCTCAGATGCTATAATGATGGGATATCTATCGGCGATAGGTCCAATTGATCCTCAAATTAGAGTAGTCACCCCCAGAGGCGATTTCCAGTTTATTCCGGCACAATCATATATTGACAGTTTTAAAGGACTCGTTCAAGAAATCGTGCGGGGCGCTCCTCCCAAAGCACTTATACCTTCACTGCAACAATTAAATCCGCCTATAATTGATGTTTGTTTTAAAGCAATAGAATCTTCAAAGAAGTTTGCCGAGGAATGGCTCTCAAAATACATGCTCAAGAATTATCCCCAAAAGGCGAAGGAAATAGCTGAGGCTTTATCTGATGTCAATAGGTGGCTTTCTCATGGAAAAAACATCGATTGCAACATGGCTGAAGAACTCGGATTGGTCATTGAGAAGATTCCAAAAAACAGCGAACTTTGGCGAGCCGTTTGGGATCTCTTTTGTCGCCAAGAACATTTTCTTAACGAAACAAACAACGTCAAGATTTTTGAGAATGAAAAAATTCAGCTTAACTTAGGTATCCGTGCTATGGTTGGAGGACCCCCGCCAGTACCCACGTGATAAAGTCTTTTTCAGCTACTGCGTTGTTTAATGGATCCTATTCTTCAAACCATTTTAACGTCATCTGTATATTTTCTCCTTTTTGATCCTCGGAATCAAGCACCAGTTTAAGCAGGTTTAGCCTATTGTCATTTCTTAAGCTGTATGTTATTAGACCCATCCCGGTCTTTCGGAATTTTTCCAAAGAAGTTTCGCTAACCGACCCTTCGAATAGGATACAGTATACGAAATTAGCCCCTCTGCAATAACCACAAATTTGGTCGAAGGCTAAACCGATGTCGCATCCAGGCGCCTTCACTTCGAAAGCAAATATCTTATTATCCTTATTGACACCTACAAGATCTGCCGTTTTAGAAGTTGAGGTCCCACCCAGTTCTGGGAGCCAAGCAATGGGTTGCTCGATCTTTAACCGGATTAACTTAAATGTATCACGAAGCCACGCGCTCTTCAATAAGTCTGAAATTATGTCTGCTTCAGACAAAGCCTAATCTCCTATTCATGACTTAGACAATACGGTATTAACACTTTTTAAAGGCTCCCAAAAGTCGTAAAGAGTCAACAGAACCTCAATAAGAATATTCTGCCCACTTATATCCCGCTTTGGCATCCGGAGAGAGCTACATGTAGGCTTCACATGTTACCACGACTATACCCATGGTCGTAGTAAGTTCCTTCCTCAGATGCGTTGCGAGCACATAAAAATCTATTCTGTATAAAATGCGTAAAATTCATAAGAAATAGACCAAACCTTGATGTGGGTTCAAACATGAAAACCATACGAATAAGCGATGAGATCCATGGTGAGCTCACGAAGATTGTTGGTGAACTCATAGCTCGGAAAGGCAAAAGAATAACCTATGACGAAGCCATAAAGGAGCTCATCGCCTTTTGGAGAGAACATCAGTGAACTACCCCACGCTATCGCATGGGCTTCCTGATTCAACGACGGAACTTACCTCACGCACGCTCTACGAAAAGGGGAGTTTTCCTCTTTCTATCTCATAGTATTTTCATAAAAGTAGCCTTTCATTTGTAACCTTTTTGAATCAACAGCATAGCGAGTAAAAGCATGGTTTCCATGCTTCTTTGGAATGTCCAGAATAGGGCTTCATTAAGTGTTTAGTGCGCGCGCATTTATTGAAGGTAGCCAACATCGATGAATATATCAGTGATGAATTTTTGCAACTTATGCCTTCCAATTCCCAAGTATGAATGTAGCAACTTTATTGCACCTTTCCACTCGTTGACTGTCTTAGCGCGCGCGCTTATTAGCCGCTGACTTGGTTTATTACCTTCTCCAAAACCATTCCCTAAAACTTTCTAAGACTCTCTCACCTCAGGGTGGAACAATATAGCCTTCGTCATACCAGCGTAAGAACCCTACGCGCTTACGGTAGTATTGGATTTTCGCCGGGGTAAGTATGCGTACCAGGATCGCCTCGCCCCCTCTTTCAAGCCCCCAAAAAACAGCAATCTCTTGCCGAAGAGAGAACGTTTCTTTTTTTGTCCTTGCCGGGAAGCCCGTTGTTTCTCCCCATTCAAATAATTTATGAGAATCCTCGAAACGTAACTTCGGGTCCAAGCATCGTTGTATGAACTCGTCCTCAGGGTATTTCTCGGAGAGAACATCCAAGCAAACCCATCCTACGAGCCATCTGTTCTCCTTGGACTCACCTATATAGTGTGGGACAAGACCTTGGTTTGGAGACCCCGGCAGGATGTCGGTGCTGTCCACCACATACACATGCGGCGTCTGCACATATGTGGTTTTCAACTCGTGACCTATAACCCAAGTTTGTATGTGTTGAAAAGACGAGTGTACTTCCTTCAGTGGAGCGACCGTGACAGGGAATTTCTCACCCATATTATGTCCCTTATGTTTAACTTTCTGCAAGTTTTTAAGAATTGCGGAAGACTGGTTCCCCCTGCTCCTGAGATTCTAAGAAGTCTAATCGGATCATTCTAACGCTCAAACCCAAAAATTGATATTACCTACGATAATGATTTATCAAGAGGAACCAAAATGATATGGGAATTCTTGGGCCCGTTTATAGGGGGTTTCTTAATTTTCTTTTGGATAGGAAGCATGCTTGGCAGAATGGCGGCAAAAGAGAAGAATGAAATAACCAGACTGCGCCTGCGCAGACTTATGCTTAAAATTATCCCTCCGCTTTTGTTAGTTGTCATGATTGGCGGCTACTTTGTTCTTTCATACGTCTATGCTATTCCTATAGATTTAGGCTGGGTTGCTTCCTTTATCGGCACTATTGTCGGATTCCCATGTGGGTTTTGGCTTTTTGAAAAAGTCCGTCGAGAATGGGTCCTTTAATCCTCTCAAAATCACGACGATCGCGTGCTGAAGAGTAAAGTTGTGGGATAGCTTGCTTTGAGTTGTCTGTATATGCGCGCGCACGAAAAGAGACGTTAAGGAGAAATTCAAGTGATCATCGATGAGAAGGCAAATGTACTTAAGAACCCTCTTATACTCAATAAGGAGATGGTGGAATACATGCCTAACTGCAAACTATGTGGTACAAAAATGATACGAAGAGCCCTTGACCTCAGCAGGCTTGCGGGAATCGAAGGAGTCGAGCACTTAGACGTTGACATATGGATATGCCCTAAGACAAAAACAACGGCGAAGCCCTATCCACTCGTCTTTTACTATTGTAGCGGCTCGCACTCGCCTTGATCATACGCATGCATACGTTTAAATGAACAAAAATAGACTTGTGTTCCTCGTTTAAGTGGCGAACAAACTCATCTATGTCAGAAAATTCTTGGGGTTTCTTTCCATGTAAGAGCACGATATCTATGTTATTGTTGTCAGTATAACGTAGTGCTGTCAAATTGGAATCCGATCTTCTAAGTCCCAAATCGCTCCAAACAGATTGGCACGCAACTGGCGCGCGCGGGTAGTCCCCGACTGGCTGTAATTAAATTTTTTCATGTAGTTTTTCTGTTATGAGGCTTACGTCTTTTGCATACTCCATGAAGATGTGGCGTAGAGCCTCGCTTTCATCCATTCCAAGGCTTTGGCATATCCTCTCAAGAAGCCTCTTCTGCTCAGACGTTAAATAAACCTTAACGACCTTCCTTGCCATACAAGGGCCCTTCTAAGGTACCACGCAACATTTCAAATCATAAAAACGTTTCTTTTTTGTAAACCATGCAGGTCGGGCCCCAATTTGCCGAATCCTTTAGCCCACATGATTACTCGCTTAAAAGAAGCCTTGGCATATCGACCAGCCTTCTTTCTCACGCAAACAGAGAGAAGCATGGGTGTCTCGCCTGAGGTTAGCTTCAAAACCATGATTCAGGTTTATTTGGGGGATTTGGCTGTGAGGGCCAGCATAGACTTCCTCGCCGACCAAATCGCTGGCATGGGCTTCCACACAACCATGAATGAGGAATACATGGAGAGGAGCTGTTGATATGGGTTTTGATGCTTCTTTAGAATATTCAGAATAGGCCTTCATTAAGTGTTTGGCGCGCTGATAGAGTTAAACTGCTGGGCGTTCGATCTCCTCTAACGGCAGCTTACAAACCTCTCTCAGAACCGTCCGTATCTCGCTTGGACCGATAACGCCGTTCAATTGAAGCTCCACAAGGTATGGCAGAATCGCCGCGAGCTTCTCATAATCCAGTGCCTCGGGCATGCCCCATTCCAAGCGACACTTCGCCTGCTTCGGATCAAAACCCTCTTGCTCTAAAACAGGGGTAAAGACATCCCGTTCCACTATTCTTTTAATAAAACGCTGCAAGGCCATGACCTTGCGTTCCGCGATCTCAATGGCAGCATTTGCACTTGCCTCGGTAAATCCTGGTGTCGTGAACAGTTTCGGGAGGGGTGTTTGTCCTCCGAGGTACACCTGGTTCAGAATGTGCTCGATGTAGGCTTCGTAACGGGCGCGTGGATCCACCTGAACCGTCTTGATGTCCGCATCCGCCTTATCATACACGAAGCGGGCTCCGGCCTTAGGTTTGCCCTTGATCAACGCCTGATACTTAGAGAGCTGATCCGGAGAAACTCCTGGGAAGAGCCACAGCTCGTCAGGCCCCGCGTACTTCTCGAACACATCGATCATGCGGGTTTCAATCCGCGCCTTCATCTCCAGGATGCTCATGCGTTTCTCACCATCGAAGCTGAACTCCTGCAACAAAACCTGTAAAACGCCGGTTCCGTACGCACTGAAGTTAACGGATCCCCACTTCCAATGAATGATCTGCTCCGGCGTAAACGCTTTCTTCACGCTTTCAAATGAATAGTTATAGGCCTTCACGGCGCCAGTCCCATCACGTTGAACAGCCTTAAGATCATCGAAGCCTGTTAATGGCAGAATCTTAAGTCCGAAGGGATGTGTCTCGTTGGTTTTCAGCCAGAAACTGTTGCCGGCAGCAACTATCTCTCTGGCGCCAATCTGCAGCAAGCCATCAAGGTTGACGGATTCGTTGAATTCGTCAACTACAGCCTTGGCCTCTTCAGCTTTCTCGTAGTTCTCGTTCACCGTGGTGTAAAAACCCATTCCAACAGTCTGATCTGCGAGGAAATCCACGAAGGCCTTGCAGCTGGGATCCCGCTGATAGGCGGTCACCACGTCGCTGAAACTAACCTGTTTAACTTCACCATAGGCGGTTCTGTGAGCAGGTAACAGGGTTCCTGGATGGGTCCTCGAAAAGGCCTCACGCAAACGATTCAAACTGCTTCGCAAAAAAGCCAACTCAAAACGCCCTCCTCAACGTAGCTGGCACACGCTCTTCCGCTTCTGAACTCTCACGATGCCGATTAAGAATAAGAATAATATAGTTGTTGAGGGATCTTCCTTCCTTCTTAGCTTGTGTCTCCAACCAATCTTTGAGATCCTTCGGAAGGTAAACAGAAAATGTTCTTGCATTCATTGTGATTTATTAAAATAAACTCTAATATTTAACAACTTTTGTTAAGAATTAACAAAAGACCTTATTTTTAAGTTTTAAGTTCAAATTTAAGTTAGAAAATCCCCGGAGTTCAAAATTTTGCCGATTGGGCTATTTCCAGATTTCGATGCTTGTATTGCTCACATGATGAAGTCTAAGGAGGAGGGCGGCGGAGGCTACGACGAGGAAACCGCAAAAAAGGTTTGTGGCAAACTGAAGGCGGAGTTGGAGGAAAGCTTCAGCTGGACCAGCGATGTAAAGCCTTATCCAGGCGCCAAACTCATCCGAGGAGAGGCCATTCACCCGCTCAAGACGTTTCACCCTCACGAATGGCCTCAGCTTCGAGTCTATCTTGAAGAGGAACTCGAAAAGTCTGCGGAGACTCTCACGGGCAAGCCTCTTTACCTGGACCACTGGAAACCTCTATATGGAAAGGTTTTGGGCGCACGCTACGAGGATGGAGCCCTCGAGTACGTCGCTGAACTAAACGATGAAGATGTACTCCGCATGATTCGCGACGGCCAGATTAAACATGCCAGCATCCAATTCGAGTGGAAAATTTTGGAGCAAATGGATGGAGTCGCGCCGCGAGGTCTAAACTTCCAGCACTTGAGCCTCCTCAAAGACATGCAGCCTGGAGATCCCATGACCACCGTGGAGATTTTTGAGAGTATCGCTCGGCAGCTGAAAGAGGCGAAGGGCCTCGCTCCGCCGAATCCCCAAACGGGGTCGGAAACGGAGGATAAAAGGAAAATGGAACCTTTAAAGGAAAGAGTTTTTGACAGAGCGTATATCAACGATTTACCGGACGATGCTTTTGCGCTAATACAAAAAGGTGGAGAGAAGGATGAGACTGGCCGCACAAAACCGCGCTCATTAAGGCGACTGCCTCATCATCGTGCTGACGGTTCACTGGACCTTCCGCATTTAAGGAACGCTAATGCTCGAGCACCACAGATGAAGGATGTCAGCGAAGAGGAAAGACAGGCGGCGAAGGCGCATCTTGACCGTCATAAGAAGGCTGCTGGAATCGGCGAGTTCGCTGAGGCTCAACGAGAACCCTATAAGCACGCTTGGAAGGAACAAAACGAGGTGGAGTTTCAAATCGCTCCAGAACCCACTATGGACGAGTTGATTCAAAGCATTGAAGACATCGTGGAGCAGTTTAACGCGAGGTTTGACGCCTTAGAGGCGCGGCTTCCCCGTCAACAAACCCAGGAATCTAAAGAAAACATTGAGGCCCTTAAAGCGCAGCTCCAGGTTTTAGAGAGCCAGAAGGCGACGCTGCAAGAAGAACTGAATAAAGCGAAGAAACTCGGCGAATCCATTATACCAAGCAATGTTACACGGCCCACCGATGTCTTGAAGGAAATCAAACGGTTGCTTCCAGAGCGGCCGCCAATGGCTTGGGGCCATCACTATCATCAGTTGTGGCGTAACGTGCGGAACCTCGTCAAGAAACATGAATCACAGTCACAACCCTGACCGGTTTTGCCGCGATGGAACGGTGAAACCGAATAAAAAAATGGAGTGAGAAAAAATGGCTACTGATTGGTTGCCGGAAGTGGAACTTGGCCAGTGCTTGGACGAAGAAGGTAGTATTATCAAGTCTTTTGCTCCAGGAGGAGCGATAACGAAGGGTGCTCCAGTGAAGTTCTCTGACAAAAGCGTGTGGCCTCCAGAGGTAGTCGCAGCCGGCAATGGCGAACGATGCATCGGCATTGCTTTGAGGGCGGCAACAGGTGCTGGAGTGCCAGAGGCAATACCTGTCCTCTTGGATGGTTTCGTTAAACAGACCATTGGAGCGGCTTTAGCTTGCGGTGTCGCGTTGAAGATCGGTACTGCACCTAAACTCGTCGCGGCTTTAGCAGCCGACCATAACGTTGCTTGTGCTATTCTCATGCAGAAGACCACGGCAGACGGCGATTACGCGGCAGTGTATTTCAAGGCTAACTTCCTCGGAGTAGGAACGTGATAGTTATGGGCGACAGTATTAACATCCTGAAAGAAGCCGTTGAAAGGGATGATAAACGCTTCCCTGAAGGTTGGGAGGGTTACATGGAAAATGCAAAGAATTCAACGTTTATTCGGCGCTATTTGAAGGAAGGCCTCTTCAGTGATATGGCTGGGGCTCTCGGGGCGATGCACAAACAGGTTATTGAGGCGGCAAAACCCGCCTTGATAGGACGAGAAATAATCTGGGTCGTTAACACAACCGATCCTCTGGTGCGCTTCTTCAAACAAAAGCTTGCCACAGCCTATGTTGTGGGCGAGACAGAGCCGGCGGAGGCTCCTGAGCGTATGGAGACCCAAGACATTTCATGCACAACAGAAATCGCCTGCAAAATGGAGTTCAGCAAATCCTACATTGAAGACGCACCCTTCGACGTTTTAGCAAGAGCCGCGGAGGAAGCCGCAAGAGCGGTAGCAAAGTTAGAGACTGACAAGATTCTTGCCTTATACAAGGGCATTGCCGCTGCAAATCTTGCCACCGGAGCGGAGATAGCGACAAACGAAGGCACAAGCTTCGCATGGTCTGACGTTGTTAGCCTATGGAACGCTGTGGAACGGGAAGACTTTGACCCAAAGGTGTTGGCTGTCAACACCAGAGAGATGGGAGGCATTTTGAGCGCAAATCAGTTTATCCAAAGCCTATACTATGCGCCGGAATCAGCGATTAGGCAAGGCGTCTTTGAGCTGCCAGCCTTGGGAATGAAAATTGTACACAGCAGCCTCGTTCCAGCCGTAGACGCGACACACAACTATAAATTTGCCATCGACCCCGATTTCGCGGCTGTCCTCCTTGTTCGTCGAGACATCACAACCGAGCCGTTTGAAAACCCTGGAAAACTGCGCAGCGGCCTCATCGTAAGCGAGCGCATCGGTCTGGGAGTTCTCCGTTCCAAGGCTGTGGCGAGAGGCGTGTGATCCTAAATGAGCAAAGGCCTCAAAGAGAAAATCCTTAAACCCGTGAAATGCCCTTACTGCGGTTCCGAGGACATCGTTGAATCTCCGCCGAAAATCAGCGGGAAAATGAAATATCACTGCAATAGTTGCGGTCGAGCCTTCTGGGCTGAAAACAGTTAACGATTCTGAAGAGCCACTGTGATGCGGAAAAACAGAAACCGATGAACAGGAGCGTGAGGATGCTCCAATCATTTTTGGTTGAGTGAAAAACTTACTCTTGACGTGAGCCAACTATGACAGCCAAAATAGGCTATGCTGAAGGGACCTGTCCTAAATGCGGCAAAACCCTATGTAGGCGTAGGCCTGTAGATTACGCGGTTTGCGACTGCTATCAGTATTGTCCACTCTGCGGCAAGAAGATGCAGCCCTACACCCCGGATCTAACTCCCTCAACTTACGGGCCAATTGAAAGCGACGAGGCGACCGGTGACACGGAATCGCCTATGAACGTTCTCTATTACTGTCCAGACTGCAAATACTACAGCGCCTCGCGACCAGTGGAGGTCATCCTCAGATGAAGGATTATGAACGTGACACTATGCGCAAAATCATTCTTAGCCTGGTTAAAAAGGGCCCTATCCACTGGACCGACCTAAAGAAGAAGATCTTGGGCTCATGCTACCCGTTCGCGACAGACAGCACCTTCGCGGCCGAGATGCGATACCTGCTGCGGAACGGCCACATCGAAAGAGTTGAGCGAGGAACCTACAGCATAACAGATAAAGGCAAGAAATATCTCGAAATCCTTTAGTTCTCAAGAGTGCGCGCAAAAAAGAGAGACTGCCACCAGTATTGCCCTGTTTGCACCACTAACCGTCAAGCCTACACGGTGAAGATGAACCCTTACACACCGGATTTGACGCCTTCAACTTACGGCCCCATTAAGGGTGAGAATGCGATGGGTGATACAGAGACTCCTATCAAAATTATTTACCGCTGCCCAAAATGCGGCTATTTCAGCGCCGCTCTTCCCATGGAGGTCCGCTTAACATGAGTAGACGCGAGGAGCAGGATCTACTTGTAAGAATAATTCTTTCATGTCTGGATAAACGTGGTAATCTCTGCAGAACGTATCTCCTTAAACTTACGCTTCGTCAATGCGGGACCCCAAGAAGATTCGAGAGCTTATTTACCTATCTGCGCAGAAAAGGATACGTGGAAAAGTTAGGTCCCGCAGGGTCCCGAGCACCCTACAAAATAACGGAGAAAGGCAAGACATTTTTAGAGGCACTTAAATAGTGCCACCATCCCAGGACGTGAAAACCTCAATGAACCTGAATGATGAAAAAAATATTTTTTTAATACATACAGGGCCTTCCGCAGGATCGCTAAGGAACTTGAAAAGTTAGAGGGAAAAGACTTCGTTAAGGCTGAGTCCTTTTCTGAACGTGACAGAATATCCCGCATTTTCGCTGCTGAGTGTTATGAGTTAGCGAAGAAGTTTGCGAAGGAAGGCAAACACAGACCTCTCCGAGGACCTAAAGCCTTCCGTTCACATCCACAAAAAGTTCGGAAAAGATATCAAAGTCAGCTACTATCCCAACGAGATCAACAAAACATGCTCACTGACAAAGGAGATGCACGTCGCGGAAGGGTCTATTGAGGACTATCATAAGCTTTCAGGGTTTCATTACCGAGACAGCAGACGGGTAGCCGCGGTGTACAAGGTTTTCGTTTTGAAGCGTGGAGACGAGCTCTGCGGCATCATCCTATACAAGTACCCGGGCTTAGCGTGTCAGGGGAGAAGGGAAGCCCTTGGCAGGGTGTTAACCATCCAAGAGCTGAATCGAGACCTAACCACCATCGCCCGTGTCGTGGTCCACCCAAAATACCGCACCATAGGCCTTGGCACCAAACTCGTCAAAGACACCCTACCCCTGGTCAATAAGCCTTATGTGGAAATGGTCGCTGTCATGGCAAGGTACAACCCCTTCGCAGAGAAAGCGGGAATGAGGAAGATCCTGGAAAGCAAGCCCAACCCAGCGGTTCTCGAAGCCATAGAAGAGCTGAGGAAGCTGGGATTTAACCCCGTCTTTCTTTCCTCTGAAAAATACAGTATACAGCGGATACGTTCCCTCGGAGCAGACGCTCAAGTGAAAGTTATCCTTAAGGAACTTTCCAAGGCTGTGGGGATTTACAGAAAGCGTATATTGTCAGGTAGTAAAGCGTACTACACTCACAAGGAGTTTTGTAGCCGAGTGGACCGGGCTGACGCCAACAAGCTGGCTAAGATGCTCCGCATCCTCAGCTTCCTAACACAAACAAAAGTCTATCTATTTTGGAGCGCGCGCTAAGAGAGAATCAAGCACATGCTTACATACAGTATCAACCTCTTTTCTATTGCTGTTCTTGCCATTTCAGCAGTTACCTTGGTTGCTTTGAAATCTTGACTAATTCCATCGCATCCTCAAGCGGATAAACTTTAATCCCAAGCCAAACCCAAAGCTATTGGCTGAATTTGATGATATGGAGTATCAGGGGGTAGTCTCTAACGAGCAGGTTTTGGATGGTCAAGTTCCCGTTTTCGCTGCTTGCTATTATGGGCTGTTGAAATCCTACCAGGATGTCGATGCCCGTCACGTCTTGGGCGGTAAAGCCTTGGAAGGTTAGATTCGCCTTCACACCAGGATCCTCGTCCACCGCCACGCCGTCCGTCCACAACGCGATTAGCTTATCACCGTTTGGCAGAGAGAAACTGTAGCTCCTGATGTTCGTTACCTCGCTCTGTATCTCTATCGGTAGGCTTACGGGCTCGGCTCCAGCCATAATGGTGCATAGGTTTCGAATCACTATCATCTTAGGCAAGCTCAGAATGTGGCTGGTTCCGCCTAATCCCGTGGTGACGTCCATGCCCAAGTGCATCATGATACCTCTGGCATAGTACTTTGCGCACACAGTCTCGCTGCTGTATACCCAAGGTTGGTCGGGAGGAGGGTTTACCGACCAACTAATCTCCTCACACATGTATTCACCCTTGAAGCCGTGGGCGGAAGCCACATCCTTAATCTCCTGGACTATAGATGGATAGTTGTAATAGTACTCTCTTAAGTCGTCGTATTCCGGTGAGGTTCCGTACATGGGATGCCAGGAAATGGCGTCCACAAGAGGCATTATATCAGACTCTAAAATGCCAAAAAGGTAGTCGCGCTCGTAGAACAAAACAGTGGCTCCGACCACTATTTTCGCCTCTGGGTACTCTTGGCGGATGACCTGGACGGTGCGTCTAACCAACTCTATGTAATCGATTAACTCTATGTTTTGTTGGTTGAAAGGGGCACCTTCATTAAAGCGGGGTTCATTAATCATCTCATAGTATTCGATCCGGTCCTTGAAATTGTGGACGATGAACTGAGCATAATCAAGGTAACGCTGTATTTCCTCCTCTTTCTTAAACCTTGCGTAGCCTTGTTCAGGCTGGATTTCTTCATCCCAAAAGACTAAACAGTAGACTATCTTCATACCATTGTCGGCGAGCCCCGTTATTGCTTTGTCATGGTTAGGATCGATGTAGTATCTGGAATATTCTCCCGTTGTCTCTGCCTGCTCCCAATCACGCCAATCAATGGTCACATGAACCCGCTTAAACCCCATATTGTTAATCATATCAACGAAGTCATCCGCCTCCTGCTCCGTGTGAATGTCTGACTTCAGGCTCCACGTGCCAAATATACGGTTGTCTTCGAGTTCTATTGACTGCTTGGGCTGTAGTTGGGTTATGGGCAGTGTATTTCCCGTCTGAAACCACTCAATTCCCATTTCAGGTGTTGGCGTAGGTGTTGGCGTAGGTGTTGGCGTAGGTGTTGGCGTAGGTGTTGGCGTAGGCGCTGGTGTTGGAGTTGGCGTTGGCGTTGGAGTGGGTATGGGTGTTGGAGTGGGAGTTGGCGGAGGAGGCAACGTATAGTAGTAGATGCCTGCGGCCACAGCAATTATTACCACCACCGCTACAATAACTGCCTGTAGCTTCGTTACCGCTTTCCCAGAAGGCCTCTTTCCCATTTTTTCAACACCTCAAATTTCAGCCCACTTAATATAAGGTCTTACCATACAAAATTTACTTATAACTTGACGGTTTTTCATCATAATTGAATAAAATCTAATTCTTTAAAAAACTTCTGATTCGGGTAATGCACCATAGTAACCTCCTTCCTCCACAAGCGAAACCACGATAACGGCGTTCTTACCCATTCCTAATCACCTCCCTCAATTTAGGCCATAATTAAGAAAAGGAGGCGTTTCCGCTACTCATAGGATTGGTCATCACGCGCTCAGAGTGTTCGAATAAGTCTGAAGGGTTCATACGTTGAGTTTTTAAAGCGGCAAGCTGTAAATACACAATTGTAAATACAGGGAGGAAAAAGGAAAATTGAGGAAGCTTGTCACCATACGAATCGACCCAAAAATCTGGCAAACAGCACGTGAAATAGGCTTAAACATCTCAAAGACATGCGAAAACAGCCTTAAACAAGAAATCCAACGCCAAACAGCTTCTGAACAACAAAACAATTGTAGACCGACGCCCGTCAGGGCGTCTCATCAGCGAGTTTGGTGCTCCGGCCGGGATTTGAACCCGGGTCTCCGGCTCGAAAGGCCGGAATACTTGGTTCATTTTCGTGTTTAACCTAGCTATACTTGGCAGAGAGAAGAGTGCCTTCTCCTTTCTTCTACCGGAGCCGAACCGGAGCATCATGCAAGTAGTTCATTCTTTCGTTTTAAGTTTTCTCCGTTTGTCACACTAGTCTTAGCCCTTTTTACCAGGCTGTCCATCCGCCGTCTATGAAGAGTGTTTGGTCGGTGGCGTAGTCTGAGGCGGGAGAGGCTAGATACAGGAGGGCAGCTTTCAAGTCGATGGGGTCACCCATGCACCCTAGACACCAAGCGGGTCGACTGCGATAATTTGGGCTGTGCTAAAGTTTAAATAGATTCCAAAAAGGGTGAAGAGTGTATTTCGTTCCGGAATTATTGGCTCGATAAATTTTTAGTGGGTTACTTTGGCAAAACCTTCCTAATTCGGATGCTCATGTAAGCAGCCGCCAACATCTTTAACGCGTCTCCAACTGTGAACGGCAAGACACCAACAACGACGGCCTCCTTCACGCCGATTCTCACCCAGTTCATCAGTTGAAGGACCCCCAAAATGTAAACCACTGCAGTTCCGGCTGTCATGCAGATGAGCAACCATCGAAAGCTTGGGTTCTTCTTTATCTCAGCCAACTTTCCAATCACAAAAGCCCCTGGGATGAAACCAGCCAGGTAACCACCTGTTGGACCAAGTAATACCGAAATGCCTGCGCTTCCCTTCGCAAAAATGGGTAGCCCCATGACACCCATGAGAACATAAATTAGCTGACTTAGTGCTCCTAAGTAGCTGCCTAAAAGCGCTCCCGCCATGTAGGTAAACATCGTTTGTAGAGTGATTGGCACATGGCTGAAGGGCAAAGGAACGCTAATCAAAGCTCCAATTGCCGTTAAAGCCGAAAACAGGGCAACATTGAGGATATCTTGCACCCTAAGCTTCATGACGGGATCCTTTCCGAAGAACCCTACTGAACTACGAAGGAGCTTTATGATTGCGGCAAATAAATCGTTTTTGTACAGAAGAAAGGGATTAATAAAGCCTAAAAAACAGTGTAGCCTAGAAGAGGCGTCGCAGTGAAGAAAAAAAGTCAGTTGCCCCTCGAGAGAATCAAGGATGGCCTTCAAACTAGCTTTATGGGACAAAAGATTTTTTACTTTGAGGAAGCAGCGTCCACTAATGATCTAGCTAAAGAACTGGCCGAGAAGGGAATCGAGGAAGGAACCGTAGTCATCGCAGAGACCCAAACGCATGGAAAGGGGAGACTTGGGAGAAGGTGGATATCTCCAAGGGGTGGGATATGGTTTTCTGTAGTCCTTCGACCAGCGATAGGGTCTAAAGACGCCCCCAAAATCGTGTTTATGGCAGCTGTGGCCATCGCCAAAACCATTAGAAACATGCTAAGACTGACCGCTAAGACTAAATGGCCCAACGATGTCCTAGTCCACAACAAAAAGGTGTGCGGCCTTTTAGCTGAAACGAGCATAAGCGATGACAAGATAAATTTTATTGTGCTCGGTATCGGGATAAACGCAAACGTGGATACAAACGCCTTTCCTAAGGAATTGACCGGTTCCTTGACCTCATTGAAAAAAGAAGCTAAGCGTGAGATTCCGCGTGAAGAGTTTCTGCAGGCTTTGTTAAAGGAAATGGAGCACTACTACAACGAATTCACACAGGGGAGGTTTACTCAAATCTTGGAGGAGTGGAAGAGCTTGACTGACATGATCGGTAAGGATGTGGAGGTCGTAAGCTTTAAGGAACGATTTGAGGGCAGGACAATTGATGTGGACCAAGACGGCGCGTTAATAGTTAAGCTAAAAAACGGGTCTATCAAAAGACTTCTCTCCGGAGACGCGTCCATCCGCCAAGGTGGACTATAAGCCTAATAAAATGGGGGCAAACGTTAAGATCACCCCTCCTGCTATTACCGAGGCGATTTGACCTCCCGTATTTGTTGCCATGGCGTGTGCTAGAAGCCAGTTGCTGGGGTCTTCCTCCCTGCCGATTCTATGGGCTGTTCTGGCAGCCATGGGAAACGCCGATATTCCGCAAGACCCAATGAGAGGGTTCACCTTGCCCTTCGTTAAAAAGCATACGATTTTGGCAAGGATGACCCCGCAAGCCAACGCGGAAACGAAGGCTATCAAGCCCAAGCCAAAGATCAGTAGTGTCGAAGGCGTCAAGAATCGATCCGCAAGCATGGTTCCTCCTATGGTGACCCCAAGTAGCACGGTCACGATGTTGGCTATCTCGTTTTCCGCTGACTTAGCAAGTCTCTTCACAACCCCGCTTTCCTTCATGAGATTCCCAAACATCAGACTGCCCATGAGGGGTGTTCCCATTGGTGCCACAATACAAGTTACCAAAGTTACCACTATTGGAAACAGAATTCGAACGACCTTAGAGTATGCTTCAGGCTTGTATTCCATTCTGATCAGCCTTTCTCTTTGGGTCGTGAGGGCCCTACATACTGGAATTTGAAGAATGGGCACGAGGGACATGTAGGAATATGCGCACACGGTAACCGGACCCAGCAGTTTCGGGGCAAACTTCGACGTGATGTAAATGGCTGTTGGGCCGTCCATGGCCCCGATGATCCCAATGGAGGATGCCTCAAGGGGAGTAAATCCTATCAACAGGGCACAAAGAAGCGCGATGAAAATTCCGAGCTGTCCTGCTGCGGCAAAAACTAGGAACCAGGGACGTTCGATGAGGGTTCCGAAGTCGCACATGGCGCCGATTCCCACGAAAAGCAAGCAAGGAAACAAGTCGTTTTCAATACCCATCTCATAAATAACCTGTAGGAAGCCTCCGGGTTCCATGAGGCCCGAGTATGGAATGTTCACTATGACGGCTCCAAAACCGATGGGTAGCAACAATAGGGGCTCGTACTGTTTCTTGATAGCCAAATAAATAAGTACGCATCCCACGGCTATCATTACTGCGTTGCCAATAAAGAACGGCAGCATGGTTTGGCCTCACTTATGGATAACTAATCTATCACTACGAGGATGTCGCCGTAGTTTACACTTTGTTGTTCCGATACGGCTAGCCTTTTAACGACACCTGACTTAGGTGCGTAGATTTCGTTTTCCATTTTCATAGCCTCCAACATTAGTATTACGTCACCCTTTTCAACTCTGTCATTGACATTACATTTTATGGACAAAATTACTCCAGACATGGGGGCCTTCACTACACCCTCCTCGCCAGGCGTTGGCTCGGCCCCTCGCAAAACTGCCCTTACAGCTAATTCGGGTGGTTTTTCTTCCAGTGGTGGCTTAACTGACGGCGTCACAGCCGTAGATGTGACTCTCACTGCTTCGCCTTCGGCCCTAACTTCCTCAACCTTCACTATGAATGTTTTTTCTCCGATAGTGACCTTAAATTTTCTTTCCATTTCATCGTCCCCTCTTAATCTGTAGCTCCATCGAATCCATTCTACCAGCCATATTCCATATTATAGGTTGCGTTTCTCTACTTAGAGCTCCAGTTAATCTAGGTACAGGTGATGCTTCACTCATGTAAGCCATGATCGTAGCAGCCACCGCCGCCTCTTCCTCTTCGCTCATTTCCCCCTCCTTTAATTGGGTCGCAGCCGCGGACACTGACGGAGGCGCCACCTCAGCCCTTTCCCCTTTAAACACCCTCTTCATCATCCCACATGCGACCGCCACCAGTGTAAGGGCTGAGAATACGGAAACCACCCCGAGCAGAGTTATCATTAGTCCAAATTCGAGTGACATCACCATATCGTAGTCTTAATGGATGCGCTATTTATTAAGTTAGACGTTTGTGTAAATTCGTTAGATGGGAATCCCAAGTAGTAATTTATGTGGCAGGGGCCAATGCATCCGCACAAACATCAGCGCATCCGAAACCAATGGATAGCAACAAGAGGGGCTTGTACCATTTCTTGATAGCCAACTAGATAAGTGTACGCCTTAAGCCGATCATGACAGTGTTGTTAACTGGGAAAGGTAACTTTTTTCGCCCCGTAGTTTACTGCTGGCGCCCCTTTTTCCGGATGGTTACCTCATATTCCTCATTGTTGAGTAAAACCTTGAATCTTCTTCCCAGCATTTCTTGCTCTAATGGAAGTTCGGCGGAGGTGAACTCTGGCTTGGCTTCGCCGCTAAGGAGCTTTTTCGTCTGCTCTGGGAAGAGGGCGTATGAAATGACATCCTCCTCCTTTCTTAAGAGTCCCAACTCCTCCAGCTCCTCTTTAAACTTCTTATACATGGGCTCTAGCAGGTCGGCTGGTCGACAATCAATGACCTCATCTCGCCAGTTCGGACCGAGAATCTTTTCGTACATCTTCTCCGAGATCTTTCCTGGAGGTCTACCATACATCCCCTTGACGTATTCCTTCGTCTCTTCAATAACGCGCTTGTATCTTCCGAAAAGGACGTTCATAACTGCTTGGACCCCTACGATCTGAGATGTTGGGGTCACGAGGGGAGGCCAGCCAAGGTCTTCTTGCACGCGATGACTTTCTATTAACACTTCATTGTACCTATCCGCTGCTCCAAATTTTTCCAGCTGGATGACGAGGTTGGAGAGCATCCCACCCGGTATCTGATGAACCATCACAGAGGGGTCTACTTTCATTGCTTCCTCCCGATGCAGATGCTTATATTTGTCCCAAACCTTCAAAAAGTACTCCCTACACTCCATCAACAACTCGAGGTCGTAGCCCGTGTCGTAGGGAGTGTCTTGTAGGGCCGCTACAACCGATTCGGTAGGAGGGTGTCCAGCCCCACCGGAGATGGGTGACATGGCACAGTCCAGAACATCTACGCCAGCCTCACAAGCCTTCATGTAAGAAAGCTCGGTCATTCCAGACGTGGCGTGAGAATGCAGGTCTACGGGCACCCTTATTCCCTCCTCTTTACAAGAGCGTATAATGGTGTATGCCCTTGAGGGGGAGATCATCCCAGCCATATCCTTGATGCACAACGAGTCGCACCCCATCCTCTCCAGTTCTTTAAACTGTTCTACATAAAGTTCGATGGTGTGGACCGGAGATATCGTGTAGCATAGGCACCCCTGCGCATGGGCACCCAGTTTTTTAACGGTCTCTATAGGAACTTTCATGTTCCGAAGGTCATTGAGGGCGTCAAAAATCCTAAAATAGTCAACCCCATTTTTATACGCGAACTCAATGAATTTCTGAACGATGTCGTCTGGGTAGTGCCGGTACGCCACGATGTTCATGCCTCGCTCCAGCATCTGCATCGGCGTGTTTGGCATGTGCTCCTTCAGCGTTTTGAGTCGTTCCCACGGGTCCTCAGCCAGAAACCTCATGGGAGCGTCGAAGGTAGCGCCGCCCCAAACCTCTAAGGAAAAGAAACCCACCTGGTCTATCGTCTTGGTTATGGGGAGCATGTCCTCCGTTCTCATACGGGTTGCGAGGATGGACTGGTGTGCGTCTCTAAAAATCATTTCATGAATCTGCACCATTTCACTTCACTTCTCTATATTCAGATCTCCACATTCTTCTTCTGAAATCCCTTATGCTTCCATCCAGCTTGTCTATTTTCTTTTCCAGCTCTGCCACCCGACTTAACAGCAACCCAAGATCCGCCGTGAGCTGAGTTGTTGGAACCTCCTCGCTTGGACCTACCCTCGGCAAACTAGGCTTAGCCAGATAAGCGGCTATAGCTGCCGAAACCAGCGCGGCTTCTTTCTCACTAATATCTGTTGACATTTTATCTTCCCTGAATTATACTGGATGTTTTCTTTTCATCTTTTGATTGGAATTCTATTCCTTAATTAACCTTCCTTTATCTCTATCCATGAGCTTTCCTGGGTAGATTTCAGCCTCTTTTCCGTCTATTGTAATTTGCTTTTGCAGGATGAGCTCATAGTATTCGCCCCCAAAGAGGTTGAGCTCCTGAACTAACTGCGGAGCCAGATAGAAACAGTCGTCCCTTCGCAGAACCTTGCACTCTATCTCTTTGTTCACGTCTCTTATGACGTTGCCCTGTGAGCCGATGATCCTCTTAAGGGTGCATCTAATGGTGTCTCCTCTTTTTATTTTAAACCTCTTTTTAGTCTCAAAGGGCACTTTGAAGTACAAATTTGGCGAAAAGCCTCTCGATCGCCTGACAATTCTTTCTGGCATTTCCTTCCCTTCTCCTTTAATCCTTGTGTAGCTCTGTCACCTCAATAATGGGCTGACCACAATCGGAGCAGCACCAAGTAACGAGGTCAAACTCGGGCTTAAGTTCGGGCAAAACTCTTTCTTCTCTGTGACACTCGTAGACATCTACAAGTTTTTTGCATTTACGGCAATACATTCTGTACTCAAGCTTTTTCTTTATAGGGTGCTTCCTCCTCTAGATTAATCCACCACAACGAGGATATCCCCCGCAGCCACAGTGTCACCTTGTGACACTTCTATAGTCTTCACAACACCCGATACGGAACTTTCTATCTCATTCTCCATCTTCATTGCCTCCAGCACCACCACCACGCTTCCCTTTTCTATCTTGTCCCCAACCCTGACTGGTATTCGAGTGACGGTGCCCTGCATCGGGGCCTTTATCACTTTCTCCTCTTCTTTCTCAACCGCCTCCTTAACTCGGACTTCTTCCTCTACGATAGGGGGGATGGCCCCAATCTCTTCAACTTTCACTTTATACTCTTTGTCACCCACTATGATTTTGACCTCTCTTTCAATCTGGAACCTAGGTGTGACATCTTCCGTTTCTTCTCCTAGGATTCCTGCGTCCTCCACCCTCACCTCATGTTCTTCTCCTTCCATTATGATTTTAAAACGTCTCGACTTCGCCGTCGGTATCTCAACTTTGGGTATTTCCTCTTTCTTTAAAGGAGAAGTCTCTGCGGCCGATGGTGAAGACGCCGATGGAGGGGGAGCCAGCCCAGTTTCCTCCTTAAAGACTCTTTTTAGTATTCCGCAGATAACCGCGACCAATCCGATATCTGAGAACACGGAAACTGCCCCGAGCAGAGTTATTGTTAATCCAAATTCGAGGGACATCGTTGTGTTTTAGTCTTAATTGATGTACCATTTATTAAGTTATTCCTCTTTGTCAAATCGGGTCGGATGGAATTCAACGTGCTAGTCCACGTGGGAGGGGTTAATGTGTCCATACGAACATCAACGTAATCTTCATGAAAACAAACAAGTTGGTGGGGCTGCCCGGATTTGAACCGGGGTCCCGAGAGTTCTTTGCTTGGAGGTGTCGCCTCCTCGCTCCCAAGTCTCAGAGCCTAGACCATGCTAGCCGACAGCCCCTCACTATTTCTGGGTGTATTTCATGAGTATGCTTTAAATTAAGGTTTCCGAGTGGAGTAAACTGTGCTTTTAATCTTCGATCTCCTTGATTTTCCTTTCTAATTCCTCCATCATCCTCGTCCAGTCAGTGATAAACTCCGATAGTTTCCCGGAATAATGGACAGTGACGACGATACCCAAGAGAGTGATGAGGATACCCGCTGCCATGGACCAAGTTGTGTAGGTTTCTAACCTCTCCCATGACTCGGCACTAAAGAGCACGAGGATGGGGACCAAAAAATGCGCGATAACCATAACCACAAGGCCAAAGCCGGTCATGGCTAACCCAATGATTTGGCGGTGTCGGAAATGAGTCGCCTTCTTGCGCAGATAACCAATTTCAATGGACAAGGGGCTCCCCTTCCCATATATGCTTCAAAACTCGTTTAAATTTTTAAAGGGAAAACGATAGATGGGGGATATGCTACTTGAGAGATAAAGAAGTTGTTTTGGAGGGTTTAGTGGTGGATGGCTATGTAAGAGTTGCCGGAGTTCAGATGGAGCCCAAAATTTTGGAGAAGGAAAGGAACCTTGAAAAAAGCCTCAGCCTTATGTGGACCGCTGCTGAAAATGGGGCGAAACTGTTAGTTTTTCCCGAATGTTCCTTGACTGGGTACTGCTTCTCCAGCCTTGACGAGGCCTTTCCTATAGCTGAGTCTATCCCAGGGTCCTCCACTGAAGCGATCATAAGAATGTGCAAGGAGTTGGGCGTCTACGCTGTTTTGGGGTTGCTTGAAAAAGATGGGATGAAGGTTTACAACGCTTTGGTTTTTGCTGGCCCTGAAGGTTTAGTGGGGAAATACAGGAAGATTCATCTGCCACATTTAGGAATCGACCGCTTCGCCACGCATGGCGATCAACCCTTCAGAGTTTTTGAAACAGAGGTAGGCAAGGTAGGAGTCAACATATGTTTTGATGTAAGGTTTCCGGAGAGTGCTAGGGTTATGGCTCTTCAAGGCGCGGAGATCATTGCTCTGCCCACCAACTGGCCGGTTGGCGCAGAGGGTGTCCCTCAGTATGTGATCAACACAAGGGCATATGAGAACAGGGTGAACTACATTGCCGTCAACCGTGTAGGAACTGAGCGGGGTTTCAGGTTCATAGGACAAAGTAAAATTGTTGATTACACTGGACGAACCGTATCTGAAGCCAACGCCTTAGAGGAGGAGGTCATTTACGCTGAGCTTGACCTAATGGGAACTCGAAACAAGCGTGTCGTGATCGTCCCTGGCGAGTTCGAACTACCATTATTTGAGGAGAGAAGACCGGAATTTTATCAAAAAATCATAGAATGAACCTTTTTTCCCAGCTTGTTTCTCACAGAATGTTTTAGTTATATAAATGAATAAAGCATAATTAGTGTCTAATAGTCGTCTTGTTGGCTGTCAGAGGTGTTTTCGTGGCTTTCGGCCTAGTTCGGAGGTCTAAGTACGAGGAGTTGCAAAAAGAAAGGGATAGGTTGAAGGAGCAGGTGGAGGCTTTGGCTAGGGAGGCAGAGGCGCTTAAAAAAGAGGTTGCGGGCCTCATTAAGGAAAGAGAGGAATCCAGACGAAGAGTCTTGGGGCTTCAAAAGGAAGTAGAAAACTTACGCGCCGAAAGGGAGAAACTTGCAGAATCCGTCGAGATCCTTACCAAGGAGAAAGAAATCTTCCAGATGACCATTCGAAAACTCAGCTGGGCAGCCAAAAAACGATCAAAGAAAGAGAAACGAACCACGGCCTGACTCGTGCAACGCGGGCTTCCAGAATGGTGCCGGGGGCGGGATTCTCGCCCTGGGATTCGAGCCCGCGACCTCTGGACATCAGGCGCTTGCCCTTTTCTTGTTCTCCAGATTATGAGTCTGGCGCCCTAACCAGGCTAGGCTACCCCGGCCCCTATCATTCACCCTATTTCTGAGAAGAGGTTTGATTTAGGGCTTTCTAATGCCTACTTTGGTCGAATGTAGTTAAGGACACTCCTATGCAGCTTAGGCTATCCGGTTTCAAAGTCACTTTTTCTTTCAAGCTTTTCAACTAAAGCCGGTTTGCCTACGTAAATGATATCTGCCATTTCGATGAACAATCCTGTTTCAACGACGCCAGGTATTAGCTTGAGCCGAGAGTTTAGCTCTTTCGGGGAGTTGATGAGACCAAAGTCTATGTCCACAATGAGGTTGCCGTTGTCCGTCACGACAGGACCAACCTTTCCCCTTCCCTCCCGCAAAACAGGTCTCCCCCTCATCTCCCGCACCTTTAACATGACGGTTGGTAAGGCGAAGGGCAGCGTCTCAACAGGCACTGGATGGTTGGTCCCTAACTTTTCCACCAGTTTTGTTTCATCTGCCACTATCACAAGTTGTTTCGAAGCTGAGGCAACAATTTTCTCCCTTGTGAGGGCTCCGCCCATGCCCTTGATAAGGTTTAATGCTTTATCGATTTGGTCTGCGCCGTCGATGGTTAGGTCGAGTTCAGGGTGTTCGTTTAGTGTGGTGAGCGGGATGCCACAGTCTACCGCTAACAGAAAGGCTTGATAGGATGTTGGAACCCCTAAGATTCGCAGATCCTCTTGATGGATTTTTCTCCCTATCTCTCGAATGGCGTAAGCGGCTGTGCTCCCACTCCCTAACCCAAGCGTGAAGCCGTCTTTCAGGTGCTTTACCGCTTCATGGGCGGCTCTTTTCTTGGCTTCCTCTCTCCAACCCACCCCTTTACGCCTCAACCTCAATCTGCCCCAGCCTTTCCAGAACCTTTTCTACCTCAGCCTTAATTTCCTCGATCCTTTTCTCAGCCTCTGTTTTAGTTGGCGGACTTGGAGGTCTCCGCACCCTCCTTTTTTCCTTTACAGGCGGGGGTGGAGGGGGAGCCGGCACCTCCACCACCGGCTTAATTCCGATGCGGGACCTTATTTCCTCAATTTTTTCATTTACTTCATCAAAACGTTCACTAAAGAGCTTCATGAGGTCCCCCCGCATGGCCTCTAACTCATGTAGCGCTACTATCGACTCGCTGCGTGAGATGGTTTCTTTGATTTTCGCCATTCTCGACTTGTATCTGTGGGCTAGGCGCTCCCTCTCCTCTTCAGTTATCTTCCCTTCGGCATGAGCCTCGTAGAGGCGCCGGATGGCATAGCTAAGAACCTCCCTTTCCAGATCCAGCGTCTTGAGCTCATCCATCGCCCTTTTAGCCTCTGCAACCGTTACAATCCGTTCCGCACTTAGAGGGGGCCACTTCTCCTCTACCGCTGGAGGCGCCTCCAAGGGCTCTTTCTCCTTTTTCCCCCCAGTCTTCATAGCATAAAGGAAGAACAGTGCCACAAAAACCGCGCCTCCCACAACTATCGCGTATAACCAAGGCTCAAAATTCACAACAACTCCCTCATCAAAATCATGGTTTCCTCAAGTTATATATAAAGTAAATTCTAGGGATTTAAATGGTTTTAACCTCCGGGCAGAAAACCGGTTCGTAATGAATCGTAAGATTTAAGAAGCCCATCGGACTTGATGTATAGGACTGGGAAGAGGCTTCTGGCGGAATGCAGCAATGAAGATATTTAAAGGACAGGTCGTGATGATTCTCGGTTTAGTTATTCTGATTCAGTTTTTTTGGTTCGACAACCTAGTTTGGATGCGAAATGGAGTAACGGTCAATTCTGTAGTCTTTGCACAGTCTGTATCGGGGACGGTGGTTACACCCCATTTATCTGATGTATTCTTGAAGGCTTCACAAAACATTCCCGCGAACGACATGAACAACTTAGACGAGATCTACTATAAGGTTATGACCCTCTACCGGTTTGACCAAACCTTAAGCCGGCTCTCTCTTGAGGAAAGAGCGAACATAGCCGATAGGGTGAAGGCATTTCAGAATCCGAATGGCGGCTTTGGCAACTGGGACGGTGACAGATCGTTCATTCACCCCACCACGAAAGCAATAGAGACATTAGCAGCGCTCGGAGCTAAACCCGGCAATGTGACCAACGCAATTGATTTCATCTACAGACTGCAGATAACAGGTTTATCGGACCCATACTCGAACGGTGGATTCAAGAGCTATTTACAAGATAGCGACGCTGACATAAGCGCCACCTACGAGGCCGTGCAGGCTCTGGTTTTGTTAGATGCCACGATCCCAAACAGAGGGGATGTGGTCCGATATCTGCAGAACCACCAAAACCCTGACGGCGGCTTCGGCTACCAGACGCACGCAAGGAGAGGCATCTACTGGACGTCCACAGCCGTCCACACCTATGACGGAGTTGAATCCTTGAGGCTCTTAGGCGCCGAACCCTTAGAGAAAGAGAAGGCTATACGGTTCCTTCAGAGTCTGCAAACAGGTGAAGGCGGTTTCGCTAACGATAAAGGCATAGATTCTAAGGCCTTCGCAGGTTACACTTACGCCGCCGTGAATGCCCTAGCGATTTTAGGCGCTGAGCCAACGAATCGAGATGCAGTCGTATCTTTCTTGGAGCAGTCACAGAGGGAAGACGGCGGCTTCGGAGCTACAATACTGAGTCAAGAATCCGGCATGGATTCGACTTTTTTCGCCGTTAGTGCCCTATCCGCTCTAGAGGCCCCTTTGGATAGGTATGCTGAGGCCATAGACTACGTTATGGCATATGAAAAGAACGATGGCGGCTTCGGAAACTACATCGGAGAAGGAGACTCTGACATGGGTTCCACCTACAGAGCGATAAGCGCCATAGACCTGCTGGGGGCGAGCCCAAAGGATCTGACAGATGCCATAAGCTTCATCAAAGAATCTCAACACCAAGACGGGGGTTTCATGAGGAGTCCCCATGAGGTATATCCCAACAATGTATCTTTCAATGTCTTCACTTACGATGCGGTCAGAGCCCTCAAGATCCTTGGAGAAGAGCCTAAGAACAGTTCTGCCATCAGTGAGTACATCAAGGATTTGAGAAACCCAGACTTCGGTTTCGGAGAGCATCCATTTTTCACTTCAAGTGTGGACAACACGTTTACAGCCATCTACGCCCTCCTTCTGATAAATCCCACCATCTTCAACAGCCCTCCTGTTCTTTCGGACTGCAGGGTTGAGCCTTCGGAAGGCTATGCTAATACGATCTTCACCTTCTACGCGAATTACACAGATCTCGATAAGCAGATGCCTACCACGATTTTTCTCCATCTCAATGAGGAAAGGTTCGCCATGGAACCCCTTAACCTAAAGGACTACGCCGTCTCCAATGGCAAGATCTACTACTATGCCACACGGCTACCGGTAGGACTATATCACTATTACTTCGAGGCCAGCGATGGTTTAACGACGGCCGAAACGGAGAGGCAGAGTTTCCTTGTTAGTTACGTGGGCAACGCTCCGATTCTTGAAAATGGTCGTGTCAAGCCAGAGAGCGGAAACCTGGATACCTTGTTCGTTTACTCTGTGATATACCGGGATCTTGATGGGGACGCGCCGGAGCACGTGAGAATCAAGTTAGAGGATAGCTGGTATGACATGTCCCCTGTTAATGAAGGAAACTACACGGAGGGTGTCGAGTACGTTTACTCGGCGAAACTCAGGGAGGGTTTACACAAGTTCAGGTTTCGGGCTTCTGACGGAGAGAATGATGTCTTGACACCGGAATTCACGGGTCCCGCAGTCTCCGTTGAAACGGTGATTCGACCAGATGAGGCTACATTCTCGAAGATAAGAGAACTAATTCGGAATCGATTTGGAATGGAGATAACGCTAGACGACGTTTGGCTCGATGTATCTGGGGGGGCTTATGTTTGGGCTGTTAAGCTGGATGGAGAGGTCGCATACGTTACGAGGAATGGTGAGGCTTTGATCGCGCCTTCTTCTCAGTCGACTGGTCCCGAAGTTTCTGTCATGATGATCATTCTCACTTTATCAGCCGCAGCCGTTGCGATTCTCGTTTCCTTGGTCATTGCTACTAGATTGAGGAGGACTGGTCGTCATTAAACTAAAGGTAATAGTTTCGCCGGTTCTTTTCTTCTCATTAATGCTCCTGATCTCGTGGATTATCAGAGAGAACATGTTCATGATTTACCCTATTCTACAGCACTCTAAGCTGTTCTTCCAATTAATGGTAGGTGCAACTATCTTAGCGATCATGGGAAACGTCCTCGGGGTCAGAACCTTTGGCGTCTTTGGCCCCGTAATAATATGTTTCGTCTTCCTTAGGGCCGGTCTGGTATGGGGTCTCTTCCTGTTCTTCAACATTTTCTTAGTTTCTCTCGCAGCTAGGGCCTTGTTTGAGCCCCTCAAGTTACCTGCTTCCCATAGGGTGGCCGTAACGATAACTATCGTCGGCATCTATATGTCTCTGATAGAGATGGTTGGAGAGGCTTATCACATAAAGCAGCTGGAGTTCTCCATACTCTTTCCGATCTTGATTTCCTCATGGTTAGGGGATAGGTTCGCTAACGAGGTGAGCGAGCGAGGCTGGTACCATCCAACATTAAGGTTTTTTTGGACAACAATCGCCATCGTGGTGGCTTATCTATCGATAAGCTACGAGCCTTTTATCTCTTGGTTGATAAGTAATCCGGAAAGCTGGTCGCTACTCATTCTCTTAAACATATACTTAGGCATTCGCGTAAGGTTTAGGTTGTCAGAATACTTCAGGTTCAGGAGCGTCCTAAACCCCCACTCAAAAAATGAGATATTGACGATGAACGTAAGGAATAGGGACCTCATTGTTAAATACAATCCCAGAAGGGTCTTCCCTGAAATCCAAAAAGCTATGGTCAAGGAAAAGCTGGATAGAGCGGGGGTCCCCGTAGCGAGGAATATTTTCGTAGCTACCGAGAAAAGGGATCTGGAGACCTGTAGAATGATTCTTGCTGACAAGCATGGCTTCGTGGTGAAGCCTTCCAAGAGCTACGGAGGAGAAGGAATCCTCATAGTTAAGGGTAGAAGGGGCGGAAATTTCGTCACCTCAACTGGCGAGGATATAGATTTGAACGGTGTCATCGCCCATATCTCCCGGGTGTTGGATGGGCAGTACTCCGCAGAGGCGAGAGACATAGCCTTGATTGAAGAGCTAATCACCCCTGACCCCTTCTTCTCGAAGATCTCTTATTCTGGATTACCGGACGTTAGGGTCATAGCCTTAAAGGGCTTCCCCATCATGGCGATGATGAGGTTACCAACGAAGCGATCAAGAGGAAAGGCCAACCTCCACTTAGGTGCCGCAATCATCGGAATCAGACTTGCTGACGGAATGACCACAAGAGCACTTTACCTAGGAAGGGAGATTGAGAGACACCCGGACACGAATGAGAAGTTGTTAGGGCTCAAGATCAAGGATTGGCCTAAGATTTTGGAGATTGCGGTCAGAGCTCAGGAGACCAGTGGATTAGGCTACGCAGGTGTAGATGTGGTTATAGATGAGCACAGAGGCCCTCTAGTTCTAGAAGTGAACAAGAGACCGGGTTTAGAGATACAAAATGCCAATGCAGACGGCCTTTTGAGAAGACTCAGATTTGTTGAAGACATGTATCCAAGATACGAGGAAACTGAACTGAGTGAAAGAGTCAAGCTAGCCATGGAGTGGGACAGGCTGAACTGGAAGGTTGAGAAATGAAAGCTAGCATCTTACTAATGTCGATTCTTCTCCTCTTGACGAGTTCGGTCCAAGCCCAGGGGGAAGCCCAGTTTAGACCGTATTCGATAACAACCTACAGTCTAACCTTCGAGGTAACCCTCCATAACTTGGGCCCGTCAGACGCAGTTGACATTCCCCTAAAAGTAGCCCTCTTAAAGACATGGGAGCCCCACCAATCAGTTCGTGAGATCTCGGTAGAACCGGAACCCGATGAAAGGTACATAGACTTCCTTAACAACTCCTTCGTCATCTACCACGTAAAGCGTCTAACACCTGAAGAGAGATTCACTGTAAGGGTGCACGCCGTTCTAGACGTATACAGCATAGACTATAATATAGATCCTAGACAGGTTGGAACCTACGACGAGAACAATCCGAACTACAAGAACTACATTGTACCATCAAAGTTCATCGAATCCGATGATCTGCAGATCCAAGCAACAGCCAGAGAAATCTTGAGGGAAAGCAATACGCTCTTGGACACCATCTTCAAGACCTACAACTGGGTAATAGACAACATAGAGTACGAAAAGATACCTGGAGAGGTCGGAGCCCTATACGCGTATAAGAACAGGGAAGGAGACAGCGCCGAGTTCTCCAATCTATTCATCGCCCTCCTCAGGGCTAACGGCATCCCCTCAAGACGCATATCAGGGTGGGGAGGCAACCTCAACGAGGGAGGCGAATACACAAGTAGGCAAGTAGCCCACGGATGGGCAGAATTTTACCTGCCAAACTATGGCTGGATCCCGGCGGATCCAACCTTCGGCAGGCTCCACAGGTGGGACAACTTCGCCAAGGCAAACAACGAACACATCATCCTGACCAAGGGCTCCGGTGTCCACTTCTACACTAGGGGACAATACAACGCCCCTTACGGCGAGGCCGACGTCCTAACCAACTACAATATTAGCGTCCTTGAGAAGACCGTAAAGTATATATCACCTGAGAGAAACGCCATCATATTTGTCTTTTTCTCCGTTCCGATCCTATTTTTCCTTTTCATTTTCTTCAAGATAAGAGATCATTTAAATTAGGTTAAATGGTTTCAACCTGAAGGAAGGACTTGCCTACTCATTAACCCACGAAACGTAAAGCTCAATTCACCTACTCAGGATAGGCTCTGCTAAAAATATACAAAGTTTGTTGTGCTCATTAGGTTTTGCCTTCTAAGATTAACTCTGCGGCAAGTTGCGCGGCCTTTTTAACAACCTTTGGGCATTTTTCATAGCCTCCTGACTTCACGAACTCTTCACGCTCTCTTGGATTTTTGAAGTCAAAAGCTCTCCCAAATAAAGACCTTTGAATGTCTCGGCACTTGACGCTTCCAAACTCCTTTTCAAATCTTTCACACAGCCTTATAGAGAGGTCCATAGCCTTTGCGTATCCGTGAGAGATCATTGTGTCTTCTAGTTTTTCGCGCCCGTACGCCAGTCCGATTGCCATAATCCCGCCAGATAATGCTCCACAGGTCTCTCCCATGCGGGCAACCCCACCCGCGAAGGCGCTGGCTGCTCTAAACGCATCCCCGCCACCAAGCTGAAGGTGTTCTTGAAGCGCCTTTAATACGCTTTGAGAGCAACCGTGGTAAACCCTTTCGTAGGTGTGGGCGGTTTTACCTATTTTTTCCAAAAGTTCAGGTCTGGACATTTGAGACACACGTAACACCTTGAGTTCGCTTATACACTTTTAATATTTTTGTCTTAGGTAAGACGAGGAACGTTCAGCAAAAGGCTTCAATCAATGCAGTTTTGGAGCCTCAGGCTAGACGAAGGCTGTCGTTTAAATCTGTCATTTTCTTCCATTGCGATTTCGGGCGTGGGCGGTTTTATTCTTGTGAAGCTTACATTGAATGGCTAAATGAGTTGCTCGAGTGGGCGAAAACAACCTTAACGCCTGGGATTCGAGGCAAAGAAACGCAAAGCTACTTTAGTAGCATTTTGCTACGTTTAAATATGACCGGAAAGGTTCCAGTTATGGGTGTCTATATGGAAAAGCAAGACGCGCATGGAAGCAGTGGTGCAAAACCATTAGCAGGCAGACCATCTTCATTAGAATCGGAAAAATTAAGTCAGCGCGTCGTCGACGCGATTTTATCCATGTGGGCTCTGCCTGAAGATGAATTAAATTTTACTCAAATACATCAAGGACTCGTTAGAAGAGGGATAGTTCCCAAAAGAGAATACCGCTACAAAACAGATCGAATATTAAAAAAATTGTGCGAAATGAAGCTTATTAACAAAATTGGGAGAGGCCGATATCGCTTAAACGTTGAACCAGATGAATTCAAAATTTTTGATTATTTGCAGACCTTAAGGCAAAGAAGGGAAACTTCACAGTTTCGAGTGGGCGGTTTTCTTTGGAGCCTTTCCCAACTTTACTTTCTGGGTATGCCCCAGTCCGTTTTGAAGTATGAAGACGCTAAATATGCTCTTGAAATTCTAAATGTCCGTATCGCACAGCTCTTTGAAGCTTTAAGGATTTTAGCAAAAGAAGTAGAGACGAGAGAAAAAGAAGCGGTTGAAAGCAAATTATTACTATTGCCATCACAAGTAGTTCGAGAACTGCTACTAGAGTTAATTCCGTATTATCTAGGATGCAAAGCAGGTATGGATTCTGATGGATTGCCGCTGGATGAACTAAATATGGTTTTGCCAAAAATGATTCACTCGTTACCCGAAGAAGTAACGCCCCAAAGTCCAACGAGAAAAGAGATAATAATGGAATATTTTGATGTCATCAACAGACTGATGAACAAACGGGAAGAAGAGCAGGAAAATGAAGAAAAACTCTTCGAAGTCTTTCAAGAAAAACCTGAAGACTTCGCTTTAATAGTGATCAGACCTGAACATTTGATCGATGAAAGTGGCAGTCAAAAAAGAGAGATAAAAAATGAACTTGTTGAATGGAGTTCTGAAAATAAGTCCGCATTATACATTGCTTCAAGCCTGCTTCTCTTTGATAAAGAGAATGTTTTAGCTGTTTTAGATACATATGGACGAAAATATCTTGGTAAGCAAAAGTGGAAGGAAACCAGAGAACTTTACGAAAAGTTACATGCGTCAGATCAAGTTGCTGGGATAATAAGCGATTTTGACTTTTATAACGGGAAAGAAAAGGTCGAAGCTAAAAAATACATTCAAGAATTAGTTGATGAGTATAAAGTCAAAACGATAATAACATACTTGCCATTTAGCCATTGCTCGTTAAACTTCATTATACCAACGCCCAGAAAAGAAAAAATTCTACAAGAGTTTTTTCCGCAACTTCCAATTGAAACAATGCATGAATGGCTAAATGATGGAGCAATTTTAGCAACAAAAATCAGTGAGGAAAAAATAGCGGATTTAGCAAAACATTGGAAAGTCGATACACAGAATAGGCGGGGTAATCGTGAAATCTGACGAAACTCCTACGAGATAGTTTGAAACTACGAAAGCAAGTGCGCGCGCTGAGTTCTGCAGAGTGAGGCCGTCGCGCGCACACAAATTATACACTTTTTTCTTCAAGTAGTAGCGGGTGCAGATACGGTCCATCAGGATTCTTGGAAGAACCTTTAAGCCACCGTACATCAAATCTCTTACGGGTGAGAGTTTGACAGAAGAGAAGACGGTTAAAATTTACGAAGAGATGCTGCGACTACTGAAAGTGGTTATGGAGCGGGACTTTCAACCATGTGGTCTAGAGAAACCTCTTAAAGCCATCATTTACGATCTAGCCTCTAAAGCAGCTGAAGAAAATTGGACAGGATTCAAGATCGTTGTTGGCGGAGTGCTCAAAGCCGTGGAACAAGCTCGATCCCTCGCAGAAAGATACAACAAAGACTTTTGTCTTTACCTCGACATGGCAATAAAGAGAGGATGGATTGAAAATTGGGTTCTCCGATTTCGAGGATCAATGACTCAGTAGACGCGTTAGCGATAAAAACACGCATCAAGCAAGACTCTGATAACCCAAAAAGGATTGCTGGGCAATCCCAGAAACTCATTATCGTTTATTCGTTGAGATTGGTATCCGTATTTGGGTGGCGCCGGGGGTTAGCTCTAAACGTACGTTTAAATTTACCGCGAGAACCCGTTTCAATAGAGGGTGATGTCGCTAGGTACGTGGGTTCAAATCCAGCCTCCCGTACCAATCAATTTAGTGTCTTCGAAAAATTTTTCTATACGATTCACTGATTAGCTATTGATGAAAAATGTCTAGAGGTCAGTATCCTTTTTGGAAAGATCGAGAGATAGCCCATTACTCCTCTGAAGCAATGCAATGTCGCCGTGAACTAGACAAAGTTAAAGAAAAACTCAAAAACGTTAAATGCCCTAGATGCGGCCACGTTTTTGACATCGAATAAAATGTACGAATACTTATAGGGGGAACTGTTGATCTTAAGCAATGCTAATGCGCTTTGCCAAAAAGAAGCAAGAAAAATGCTTATTTTAACGATTTTAATGGAGCCTCGGGCGGGATTTGAGCCCGCGACCTCCGCCTTTTTGTGCCTTTACCAAGGCGATGCCCTAACCAGCTAGGCCACCGAGGCTCATATGCCGCATGATCCAACCTTAATACAGCCTCGCCGCATTTTAAAGGGTTTCGAAACCCTCACCAGAAAGGCAAGGTTCATGCTTATATACGATTACTGTAATTTTGATGGTGGACTTCAGTGAGCGGGGTTGTCCGAGTCTGGTCAAAGGAGTCAGGCTTAGGACCTGATGGCATAGGCCTGCGTGGGTTCAAACCCCACACCCCGCACCAAGCGTCTCGGGCTTTTTAATACTTTACATGTCTAATTGTATAGGAAAGTTTAAATTAAACAAATTTAATCAATCAAACATGATGGTTATGCAAAAGACAAAATCGATCATTGAGAAAATAGCTACGCTAGAACTGGAATCCGCCCTTCGTCACCTTAACTTAAAAAGGAACCCCTTTGAAGTCTTTGAGCTATTTAGTGAGGGGTTAAGTGAGGAAGAATTAAAGAAGCATGAAACAATTTTTCAGGATAGAGAAATTCTTTCTTCTCTTCTTCTAAACGCTATTGGAACTCGCCGCTCGTTCAAGGTTGTGTTACATGGCATGGCAGGAGTTGGAAAGTCCTCGATTCTCAATTTAGTGCTTTATGCCCTCAGAAGGGAACGTAGATACTTGGCTTTCAAACTCAACATTCACGATGACCTTATAAAGAATTCAAATTTACTCGTTAAGGAGTTGTTAGGTCATTTTGGAGGAACTATTCTTGATGACGCTTTGAAAGCCGGAGGGATTATGGAAAGGTTGCAGGCTATTGTTAAGAGGAGAAAGGAAAGAAGAGAACTGAGACGAATCGCATTATTGGCGCTTCTATACTCTAATGAGCGTTTGTCTTTTGAGTCAGGGAGTGGGGGTCTTATAAGGGCTAAACTGACTATTGGCATTAAGCCACTTGAGTTTGAAGTTACGGCTGAAGATGCGGATCAAGTCAAGATTGTTGCTGAGCAAACAAGAATCCCTGGGACCCTCCTTAGCGAGGTCCTTAATGGAGCTTTTGATTTAATTCAAGAGTTGGGTTATGAAGGAGCAGTGATAGGAATTGATGATGCGGATAAATTGACGGAAGAAGATCTTGAAAGGACTTTGATGTCAATATTAAAATCCCTCTTCTATCCACAAGCAAAATACCATCTTATTATTGTTATGGCAGAAAGAGACGGACGTAAGAAAGTCTTAAGTGACATCTTCACATATGAATATGTTCGCCCTTTTCTGAAGGATGACTTTATGAAAGCACTGGAGGCACTGTATAAATCGCAGGCAATTGATTTGAATAAACCTCTTACTGAGATTTTTGAGAGTTCTGTTCTGGAGATCGTCTATCAGAGGTCAGAGGGTAAATTGCGTGACGCTATTTTAGATTGCGGCCGTTGCATAGATGTAGCTTGTGGGTTAGGAAAGACGCAAATAGATTTAAACATTTATGAAATGAGCTTGGCATCGGATGAAATCCAGGCTTACATAAAAAGCCTTGACAGAGATGACCCACATATGAAGATTATCCGATTCCTATATGAGCGAGGCCCAACATATACGCGAAATAAAGCTCTCCAAACTTACGTTGGAGTTAGTGCAGGGAGAGTCTCGCAAATATTTAATGAATTAAATCAACGCAAGATAGTAAGTAAAATGAAGACGGGGCGCAAGGTTATATACAAACTTGACTTGGCTACGATGGATGTTATTAGAAAAGGCATCTATGTTTAACTGTTTAAATTTGTTTAAATTAAGTTTTCCTAAACAATTAAACAAAGTATATATAACGCTTTGTATCCATAAAACAGCTAACTAACTGCTCGGCGTTAACCTTTTGGTGAAGGCCTGCGTGGGTTCAAACCCCACACCCCGCACCAGATTTCGCGGCTGACGTTTAAATTCTCGGTTTTTTACTTGTAGGCTAGCACGAGCTCACATAAGTCTGCTTTAGATCAAGTGGAAAGTTTAAGTATGATAATTCATATTTATATGAATTGTTTGAGAGGTGAATGGTTATGACAGAAGTTGTGAAAGGGAAGTACGTTTACGGAACCGTAAAGGTTGGCGAAAGGGGACAGGTAGTCATTCCGTCTAAAGCGAGGGAACATTTCAGCATAAAGCCCGGCGACCTTTTGCTTGTCATCGGAGACAGGAAAAGGGGTGGCATCGGATTAGTTAAGGCAAATGCAATGAAAGAGTTCGTGATGAAAATGCTGAAGGGTTTAGGGGAACTAGAAGAAGGATGAAAAACAAAGCTGAAAAACATCAAAGGCCTCGATATGGCTACTATGGTCTTCCGAAGTTCAGCATTCTCATAGCAGTCGTAATATTCATTGGCGTATCAGTCACTATCTTTTTGTGGCAACTTCTAGGCATAGTCATCATAAGCTTCGGCCTTTACGCCTTTCTATCTTTTATGAGCATGCTGTGGCGAGCTGGACAATCAGAGACTTGGCGCGTGCCTGGGATATTCAAGCTTAGGGGTGACGAAAAAGTTTTAGATGTAGGATGCGGGCTTGGAAGGATGACAATTGCCGTGGCTAAGCAACTCAGTAAAGGGAAAGTTGTTGGCATAGATATTTGGGATAAGATGGAGATCCCGGGAAACTCGCCGGAGAACGCCTATGCCAACGCTGAGATTGAAAGGGTACAAGATAGAGTTGAGTTCAAAACGGGCAACGTCCTAAATCTTCAATTTCAGGACGACTACTTTGATTTGGTAACGAGTTCGAGTGTTATCAATAATCTCCACGGTAAAGCGGATAAAATGAAGGCTCTAAGAGAAATTTATCGAGTGTTGAAACCTGAAGGCAACTTTCTTATGATAGAGCCGTTACGAAACTTTCGCAACTTCTTTTTCGGCTGGACCCCCTTGGGCGTGTGGATGCTTTTATCTAAGGACGCTTGGGCCAAACTTCTTAAGAATACAGGGTTCACTAACTTAGACTACATCTACGAAAACGGTTCTGGCATATTCTTAGTTGAAAAACCGAGAATTTAAACCGAGATCTAAACCTAACCCCCAGCACCAATCTTATTTAGATAACAAGGAGTTATAGCAGTAACTAAGCACTAAGCACTAAGTTATCCTTTCTAACCTTTGACCATTTCTTCCTTAAATTTTGAGCACTTCCTTTGCTTTCTTGGAAAATGCTTCGGCAGCCTCGACTGTTTCCACGGCTCCGGCTTCTGAGAAAGTTAGGCCGTAATCTGCTTCTTCCCTTAGGCTCATGGCATCTTCAAAGTCTTTGATGAGTTTCATGCCAAGTTCCCTATCTACAGTAATCCGAGTTAACCTCCTTTCCTCTATCATGCGTTTGAACTCTGAAATCATTCAGACTCCCACAATACGATGCCCTTTGCAATTCTTTCATAAAGCGGCTTATCTTCCCTTTTTAACTTCGCTAACTCATTTGCGTTAACTACAATTGGCGAAAGCTTTCTGTCCAAGTTTTTCTGATAAGCGCTGGCTTCTTCCATAACTTTCTCCCTCTCCTGTGTCAAGACAAGTAGGTCTATATCACTCTCCCTCACATCCAGTCCCTCTGCACAGCTCCCGAAGAGTACGATTCTCTTACAGTAAGGCTTTAGTTGGTCAATCAATTTCTGCATGGAGTAAATGTTGAAGAGAACCTTAAGCTGCCTTGCTAGAGGACTCCTAAAATTGAACCTGTAAAAAACCATCCTCCCAGCCTTTCTCCTCTCAAGTATTCCTCTATCAGAAAGCCTTCTAAGAATCAAGTTGGCGGAGCCCTTGCTTATCTCAGCCTTTCTCATAACTTCTCTCTCATGAAGCTCCTGCATAGGGTCTTTGTGGAAGACGTACAGGACCTTTAAGACTGTCGGAGTTATGAAATCTAATTTTTCGGGCATATACTCATTATTTTAGACCGAAGAATGTAAATACTTATGCCCGACGGCTATGTGAAGCTTACTGTTTCTCAACCAAACTGCCTAATGCCACATACTTAACACAAAGTTCTAAGTGCTAATGCGAGTGTGTGAACGAGTGTGGAAAAATTATTGAACACTTTGTTGTGGATAAGGAATCAGGGCTATCCGGAGAGCTTCCTCAAAACCAGGTGTCGAAGGCTGCGGATGCTGAGTGGGGAATCTAATCTCGATGATCCTGAGACGGTCAAGGCTTGTATCGCTCGACGAGAAACCCTATTGGGCGAAGTCGGAACCATCACAACATCTTCCTAACCCAAAGAGCCTGAAAAAGTATAGGGGGAGGGGGTATTAAGAGGCATAGGGGGCTATATCTAGAGGGTTAAATCCATGTCCTAGTGGCTGTGCGGAAGTGATGTCCGCAAGCGGGGAACCGCTCAGAATTTATAGCTCGAAGCTTAAACACTTTCTGAAATTCGAGTTGAAGGATCATGGTGAAAAAGAGGATTCAGCCTCACATAATGTGCGGCGTAGGAGACATTGCAAAGTATGTTCTGCTTTCCGGCGATCCTAAAAGGGTGGAGAAAATTGCGTCGCTTTTCGATGAAGCCCGCAAAGTTGCGGAGTATAGAGGGTATGTCACCTACTCAGGGAAAGTGGACGGAATAGGGATCTCAACTTGCTCGACAGGTATTGGGTGCCCATCTGCAGCGATTGTTGTGGAGGAGTTGGCGAAAATTGGCGCGGAGACTTTCATTAGAGTAGGGACGACAGGCGCTCTTCAACCAGATATAGAGATTGGCGACATCATTATCGCAACTGCTGCGGTGCGTGCTGACGGCACCACTAGATCCTATTTGCCAGTTGAATGCCCCGCTGTTGCAAATTTCGACGTAGTCTCAGCTTTACTTCAAGCCTCTAGGAAGATGAAGAAAGAGGTCCATCTGGGCATCGTTTTGACTTCAGACTCCTACTATGGTGAGAGCAGCGAAGCTATAGGGCGATTTAGTGAGGCAAACGTTTTATCTATCGAAATGGAATGCTCCGCCATTTTCACCCTCGCAGGGTTGAAAGCGATGAGGTCTGGAGCCATTTTGGCGGTGGATAACAATATAATGAGGGGCATAAGGAAGGGTGAGTTTGAACTCGGCGAGAAGACCGGAGAACTCGATGAGCGCGTTCAAAGGGCAATTGAGGACGAAATTAGAATCGCCATCGAAGCCGTAAAACTACTTGAAGGCGGTCACCCTTTCTAACTACGCCAGCTAAGAGGCTACCGTGAGTATGTAAGGGATAGTTAAGATGATCTGCGGCGGATGTAATCCCCAAAGCAAAGAGGTTTAAATGACCTAGGGATAAAATACTCCGCCTAGTCCCTCTAATATCTCACTCATCGTGACGCATAAGTACTTTATTTTGAAAACTTTTATTCCAGCGGTGTCGGCAGCGGCGGGATGATCCGAGATTCAATGAAGCCTTGGAAAAAGCGATACTGGCAGCAATAGGAGCTGAAAGGCTCTTCACAAAATTAGCCAACGTAGAATGTCAAACACTCTTTACAGATAGTTTTCACGACTCAGATTTGTGAAGCTCAGCGCTACATACAGAACAATATACGGGTGTGGAAGCGTATCGCATTCCACATTTTGGACATATTGTCTCAATGGGGAAGAGTTCGGGAATTTCCCTCTTGGCTAGCTCCCTTTTTTTAAGTAAGGTGCCACCAATTAAGCCTGCGAAACCTGTTGGCACACCTATTATGAAACCATCTGCAATGTTCCTTGTTATCAAAACATATATCGTATCAGCCTTGAGACTGAGAAGTTCAGAACCAAATCCTATCCATAAAAGGATATTCATGAGTACACCAGCAAAGAAGCCCGCAAAAAAGGCTGAGCTAAGACCTCGCATGGAATTTCGAGCCATGAAGCCTGCCAACAGCCCCGCCACCAACCATGGAGCAAGATAGTAGATGAAGTTGGGGGAGTAGATGCTCATTGTGGTCGCGTCTAAGAGCATATCTAGGATTGCGATGACAATACCCATAGTGCCAAGTATATGATAACTTGTAGAGAACGTTACAGTAAGTTTGGGGTCGGGAAAGGTTAAAATGTACCCGCTATGGAAAACTGCTGAGAACACTTCGGACAACATGAAACGAATGAGGATCCCCGCCACGAGCAACGCAATCAAACCGCGAATAATGCCTCTTTTCACCTAAACCACCGGGAGAACCGCCCCATAACCCCTTATTCGTAGGTAAAGGAACAAAGCAGTTACTGCCAACGACAAAATGGCTATCGCATAGTCCTTCGCCGTCATCTTCACGGTGTAAAGGAAAGTTCTCTCAACCTTCGCTCGAAAAGCTCTGCTATCCACGGCTAAACCCAACTCTCCAGCCCTTCTTAGGGTTGTGACAAATAGAGGACTCATCATAGGAATGGAGTTTTTAATCTTCTCGATAAGATTGACATGAAGTATATCAACTCCGCGAGCTTCTTGCGCTGACATTATCAGATTAGCCTCAGCAAAAAATGTCGGTATGAATCTGAAGATGATAGATACGCCGAAAACCATGCCATAAAAGAGCGGCGACCTCTTAAGTTTTAACAATGCCACAAAGAGATCCTCAACCCGAGTGGTGGCAAAGAAAACAAGCCCAGCAAGGATCATCGCCACTATCCGAATTGCTGACCCAAGCCCGTAAAGCACTGACTCGTAGAATAACAGGAGGGGGCCTATATAACGAAGAGGAGTGTAGCCGGACCTGAAGAAAGGCCACATTATGCAACACATTATGAATAACGAGATCATGCCTGGGAGGGCAAACTTATATTGGCTTATCGTTCTAGATGTGATGGCGACTGTGAAGGCGATGGAGAAAACCACAAGACACCACAATGGATGGTTAAAAGTGACCGACCATACGAAAAAGCATCCGAGCCAAACGAGCTTCGCTCTAGGGTCTAACCGATGAATGATGGTGTCCCTTTCAACATAGAGTGTGAATTGAACCATGCGTCATCACGCTTTCGAGACATGTTCAACCATTTCATCCACACTCAAAAAAGTTTCTCCAAACTTCTCTTGACTGAAGCGTGAAATTTGAGGGGGTTCAATAAAGGTTTTCCTCAATATGTTTGTCCTTGAAAAAACTTCTCGGGTAGGGCCATCCATAATTAAGTCACCATTATGAAGAACCAGTATACGCTTGCAGTACTCGGATATAACCCACATATCATGGCTGATAACGAT
>Ga0315312_1000407_pt1 | contig 54430 bp, 41 predicted proteins | sample TDP7_MG_FD_203629 | JGI IMG/M metagenome (GOLD analysis project Ga0315312, IMG submission 203629) | Freshwater sediment microbial communities from Lake Towuti, South Sulawesi, Indonesia - TDP7 | ecosystem: Environmental > Aquatic > Freshwater > Lake > Sediment | place: Indonesia: South Sulawesi... | reverse complement strand
CCTGTTTACATTGTTTACAGTGATGGTTATATTTTCTGAATCAGAAAGAGAACCATCTGTTACTTCAAAGTAGATGTTAGGATATGTGCCTGCCTGCTCATAAGTGGGAGTCCAGGTAAATGTTCTGGTCCCGGAATCAAAATTTGCACCCTGTGGCAGATTAGATGCAGAATAGGTTAAACTATCCCCATCAGGGTCTGAACCTGATAGTGAAAAGCTTAAAGTCTGAGCTTCGTCTATGGATTTATTTCCGATAGAGTCAAGCACCGGGGCACGGTTGACATTATTCACCGTAATTGTGATATCCTCGGAATCTGTGGCTATGGCGTCGGATACCTCAAAGTGGACATTATTGTATATCCCTGCCTGGTTATATGTAGGTGTCCAGTTAAATGTTCTGGTAACGGAATCAAAACCTGCGCCTTGCGGGAGATTAGATGCAGAATAGGTTAGATTATCCCCATCAGGGTCTGAGCCTGATACGGTAAAGCTTAAATTCTGACCTTCGTTTACAGACTTATTTCCGATAGCCTCAAGGATTGGGGGACGGTTGAGATTATTGACCGTAATTGTGATGTCCTCGGAATCTGTGGCTGTGCCGTCGGATACCTCAAAGTGGACATTATTATATATCCCTGCCTGTTGATATGTAGGTGTCCAGCTAAATGTTTTGATGGTGGAATCAAAGCTTGCGCCCTGAGGCAGATTAGATGCGGAATAGGTTAAACTATCCCCATCAGGGTCTGAGCCTGATACGGTAAAGCTTAAATTCTCGCCTTCGTTTACAGATTTATTTCCGATAGCGTTAAGGATTGGGGCACGGTTGACATTATTGACGGTAATTGTTATGTCCTCGGAATCTGTGCCTGTGCCGTCGGATACCTCAAAGTGGACATTATTGTATATTCCTGCCTGTTGATATGTAGGTGTCCAGCTAAATGTTCTGGTAGCGGTATCAAAGCTTGCTCCTTGAGGCAGGTTTGAGGCGGAATAAGTCAAAGCATCTCCGTCAGGGTCGGTTGCATTTACGATAAAGGTTAAGAGGGTATTTTCGTTAACCGACTTGTTACCAATTGGGTCAAGCACCGGAGGTCCAGTTACATTATTTACGGTGATGGTGATATCTTCTGAATCGGAAAGCGAGCCGTCCGTTACTGCAAAGTGGACGTTAGGATATGTACCTGCCTGCTGATAAGTAGGAGTCCAGCTAAAGGTTCTGGTTCCAGCATTAAAACTTGCACCTTGTGGCAGATTAGATGCGGAATAGGTTAAGGAATCGCCATCGAGGTCGGTTGCAGAGATGTTAAACTTGAGTAAGACTCCTTCATCTACACTCTTATTTCCAATAGGATTAAGGACCGGAGCACTATTTGCAATAGTAACTCTAACTCCGTTACTTTCTCCACCCAGAGTAACTACTTTTAAGAGGCCTGTTTGGGCAGTAGCCGGGACTCTGCAGGTGATTTGCGTATTAGACCAGCTTTCTACTTGACCCTCTGCCCCATTAGCAAACAGAACTTTTGAGTCTCCATGGGAATAGTTAAAGTTGTTGCCAGTTATAGTTAAAAGTCCCCCTCGGGGTACTGCTGTTGGACTGACAGAGTCAATTACAGGAGAATAATACAGGTTGGCCACATAGATGTCGAAATTACCATTTCGATTATCCGCCCAGACAATTTCGTTTTCATCAATGGCAGACTCTTTTTGGACAGCACTATTGGTAATTACCGGGATCTCTTGTTCTCCAGGCAGGTCGTACATATAGATATCAGAATTTCCCTCCCAGACAATCCTGTCTTCATAGATGCGAGGATTTTTTGCCCCGGAGAAGCCAGATACCACTCTCTTCTTGCCGGTAGAAAGGTCGTACATATAAATACCATTAGAGCCACTCCACATATGAACAACCTTATTTCCATAGATGTCAGGGTCGATTGGATCATTAAATGTCTCACGAGGGATGAGCACTTGCTTCTGACCTGTGGAGGCATTGTACAAATAGATACCACCAGGCCACTCATCCCAGACAATCTTGTCTTCATAGATGGCGGGGTTATTTCCAAGAAGAGAAGAAAGCTGTGTTTTCTGACCGGTAGAAAGGTTGTAAAGATACATACCGAAAGTTTCCTTCCAGACAATCTTTTCTTCATAGATAACAAGGTTTCCTGCACTATAGTAGCCTAAATTAACAACCTCTCTTTTTTCACCAGTGGAAAGGTCGTACATATAAATGCGATTCCCATCCACCCAGACAATCCTATCTCCATATATTCCAGGGAGCTGTCCGGAATTGGAAATCACCAGGCGCTGATTGGTAGAGAGGTCATGCATATGAATACCGGACCCCTGCCAGACAATCTTTCCTTGATGAATATCTGGACGCTCCTGGACAATAGGTTCCGTGGTTATCCGGACTTCTTTTATATATAAGGTATACAAATTAATGGTGTCCGTGACAGTGAAAGCGCTATCCCTTACTATGAATGTAACTGTATGGGTACCTTTATCATTCACCGAAGGAGTCCAGGAAAAGATTTGTGTCTGAGGATTAAATTGAGCACCTGGCGGAAGATTTTCTGCAGAATATGTTAATTGTCCCCAGGGAGTTGTCGGGTCATCAGGATCGGAAGCTTCTACTTTAAATTCTAAAAGTCTTCCGATAATTGCCAGTTTTCTATCAGGCATTTTTGCAAATGTTGGAGGGTCGTTTCTGTTATCAACATTGACTGTGGTAAAGCGCTGGAACATCCTGCCATCGGTTGTAAAAAGCTTTACGATAAGCCTTTTCTCACCTTCAGGAGATAGGGTAGTATTCCATGTTCCTAATAGCCCCTCTTCAACAGGGATTGTAGAAGAAGTTATTAATGTAAGGTTATCGGGATCAGATGTGGGTGCATAGTAAAGCTCATATTTTTGAAAATCTCCTTCAGAGAAAGCGCTTCCATATATGCCAACGTTTCCTTTAATATAGCTACCATCAGCAGGAGAGGTTATCTCAAGCTTGATACTTCCTGCCATTCCCTTAACTGCCAGGTAGGCATTTACCCGGCCATAGCCTAATCTATCTTTTCCTGGTGCACCTATATCGTCAGAAAATTCACAAATAATCCGGCGAATCTCATCAAACGTCGCACCTGGTCTTATTGATTTGAGAAGTCCACAAACTCCGGCAGTATGAGGGCAGGCCATAGAAGTTCCCGAATAGGTAGCATATCCATTATTTCTCACTGTGGAGAGAACACTCACACCAGGTGCACATACCTCTATGAGGTCACCGTAGTTAGAAAAGGAAGCCTTCTCGTCATTTGAGTCAGTGGCAGCTACAGCGATAACCCTCTCATAATTTGCTGGAGCATAATACTGCACATCATCATTACTGTTTCCTGCAGCAAAGACACATACAACACCTCTTTCATAGGCATAGTCAATAGCTTCCTCACAGACAGGATCCGATGGATTTCTTCCCCCGGGGCCCCAGCTATTGCTGATTACATCTGCTCCATGGTCTGTAGCCCAGCGAATACCGTCAGCTAAATCCGTGTTCCAGCCAGAACCATTCGCATTAAGACCTTTGGTTGCCATAAGTTTTATTTTTGGGCCGACCCCGATAACGCCAATACCGTTGTTTCCTACAGCTGCTACTGTTCCTGCGCAGTGGGTACCATGATTGTGGTCATCCATTGGATAGGGGTCATTATTAACAAAGTCATAGCCATGATTACCATTTTCATCTGTCCACATATTGGCTCTTAAGTCTTCATGGTTATAATCTATGCCTGTATCGTTAATACAGACTATAGCTCCCAGACCTTCGGTAATATCCCAGGCTGCTTCACATTGTATCTTCTTTATTCCCCAAAGGTCGTCATAGCGGGGATCATTGGGACGTGCGATAATCTTGTATACATACTTAGGTTGGGCATATTCCACCTCTGGGTCTCTATTGAGTTTCTTGCAGAGCTCTAATACATCCTGGTCTGTTTTTAAGAGGTATATAGGAAGGAGATCTACTGGCTTTATTACTTTGGGGAACCTTCTTCTGGGAAATCTAGCCCGAATTTTTTCTTTCAGTTGTTGCAGGGTGAGATCTCCCACTTCAAGCTCCTTATGCAGAGTTTCAAATACCGGGATTTCATCTCTCAGGTTGTATCTGGTCTTTAATCGCAAAAGACCATTTGTAAGTTTTGTCTTTCTTTCAGAATATTCTTGCATAAGAAGAAGTCCTGGGTCTACCTTTTCCCGCAACTTTACAATGACCTCACCCGGAGCATAAAGTTCTTTTTCCTGACAATAACCATTGATGCTGGAAGAGATAAGAATTGTAAAACATATCAGACTAGTTATTACAACACCACACACAGATTTAACCTTTAACATTTTACTGCCTCCTTCTGTTTTTAGGTACTTTCTATATTTCGCCACTTCTAAATCAGCTTTGCTTATTTATTTATTCCCGGAGAGGCCATCCTCAGAGTGATTGCAATCTGATGGGTATTGTTAAATACATCAATTATGTTATAGCCGTAATCGAGCTGAACCCATTTATACCTTATACTTACTCCTAAACTTACCTCATCTTCATCTTTTATTTTATACCCTGCTCTTATCCCTAAAATATCCTTTATCCAGCATTCACCACCTAAATTCCATCTCATATTGTCGTTCTTTGCCTTTATCCCATCCATTCCTCCTGCCAGGTTCACTATCTTGCCTATCTTTCTCTGGTAGCTCCCTCCAAATCTTATGGTAAATGGCAGGCTATCCACTGCTTCTATAAACTTCATCTGTGTTCCTATGTTCTGTAAGGCTATTCCTAATCCAAACTCTCTTATCTTATGCAGAACTCCTATATCTATCCCTAACGCACTTGCCCCATATTTTTCCGCCAATGAGGAGCGAATCCACTTTACCATTACTCCGGCATAGGTATTTCCTGAAAAGCTGGCTATCTCCTGGCCATAACAGAGTCCCACCAGATAGTCACTCTCTGCACTTACTATTTCACTTGACTTCACTGACTCATCTGGATTTAGCTCATTCCACTCCATCTCTCCTCCCTGATAGGCGAGTAGAGCTACACCTATGCCTGCTCTCTTCCCTAAGATTCCTCTATTCAATGGATAAGTGAAGTTTACTGCTTCATTTCTCGTGTCAAGAATGTTCTGATGGTACATTGCATTAAACTCAATATTTCTTATTGTAGCAATACCTGCTGGATTATAATGTATTCCTCCTGCATCATCAGATAGACCTGTTGCTACTTCTCCCATACCCAACTGCCTTACACCTTGTGCCTGGTTTAGAATTGCTACTCCTGTTACTGATTTTGCCAATGCCAACCCAGTTCCAAACACCAGACAGAATAGCAATACCATTAACAATCTCTGTTTTTTCATTATTACCCACCTCCATTTTTCAATAAAAAAACCAAGCTTATCCCCCTTAAGCTTTATGTTCCCCCATTATTACTGGTAGAACAGGGTAAGCTTGGTTAAATATCCTTCATCTAGAGGACGAACTCTGTGCCGTCCCTACTTTGCCTGTCTTACTTTCAACCTTCACCTAAAGTATATATCATTGATGTTATGGATGGGTTAAGAAAATGTTAATTTTTTGTTAATTTTTAAAGTGTTGTGTTTTCGTCCCAGACATACTTTACAACTAATTTGAAAAAAATCCCCTGGTTTCCCCCAAAATCAGACTGCCTAACTATGCCAAGAGCCTTTGGCAGAGAAATTTGGCGGTCAAGCCAGGAATTTTTTTCGCTTTCCGTGTAAGGTATGTCTGTACATTACCCAAAAAGGAGATTATATCTGTACTACCCGGGTTTGGCAGTCAATGGGGTATTTGGGATAGAGAAGAAGAAAGGTTTGACTTTTGGGACCATTTATGGTATATTTGAATTCAGAAAAATTTGAATATTCATTTGAATTTTGAAGGAAGAGGAAACAGGAGGACATGGTGGTATCCCGAAAGAAGAAAGTGATAATGGATGCAAAAGAAGTTTCCTGGACAATAAAGAGGATGGCTCACGAAATCGTAGAGAAAAGTTATGGAATAAAGGACCTTGTCATTGTGGGAATACAGACGAGGGGAGTCCATCTTGCCAAGAGGATTGCCGGGGAGATAAAAAATATTGAGAAGAAGGAAGTGCCCGTGGGTTCTCTGGATATCACCCTCTACCGTGATGATGTGGATTCAATAGCACATCAGCCTATGGTGAAAGAGACAACAATTCCTTTTGATATTAGTGAGAAGAAGGTGGTTCTCGTCGACGATGTGCTGTTTGCCGGAAGGACCGTAAGGGCTGCCCTCGATGAACTAATAGATTTCGGCCGGCCTAAGGTTATAAGGTTGGCAGTTCTGATTGATAGAGGCCTTAGAGAACTCCCCATCCAGCCCGACTTTGTGGGGAAAACTTATCCCACTTCAAGGAAAGAACTTGTCTGCGTGAATTTGAAGGAAGTGGACGGAGAAGATAGCGTGATTCTAAAAGAGGAGGCGTGATGCAATTAAGACACAAGGATTTGCTTGGCCTGGAATATCTGGATAAAGAAGAGATAAATCTAATTTTGGAGACAGCAAGACCATTTAAGGACCTTTTCACCCGCTCAGTAAAGAAGGTTCCTCCTTTGCGGGGCAAGACTGTAGTGCTTCTCTTCTATGAACCCTCAACGAGAACCAGGACTTCATTCGAGCTGGCGGCGAAAAGGTTGAGTGCTGACGTTTTGAATATTTCCGCCTCCACCTCCAGTGTAGCTAAGGGTGAAAGTCTAATCGATACGGCAAAGACTTTAGAAGCAATGAAGGCCGACTTCGTGGTTATTCGTCACTCTATGGCGGGAGCTCCCCACATTCTTGCCAGCAAAATAGGTGCCTCCATAGTTAATGCTGGCGATGGAACCCATGAGCATCCCACTCAAGGGCTATTAGATATGTTTACCATTTGGGAGAGGAAGGGAAAGCTTTCGGGACTGAAGGTGGCTATTGTGGGAGATATTCTTCACTCCCGTGTTGCTCGGTCGAATATCTGGGGATTGAATAAGATGGGTGCAAAAGTATATGTGGTAGGGCCAGCAACTCTGATTCCTCCGAGGATTGAAGATATGGGCGTAAGAGTATACTATGATTTGGATGATATAATCGGTGAACTTGATGTGATTAATGTTTTGAGAATTCAGATAGAGAGACAGAAAGAGAATCTATTCCCTTCCTTGCGGGAGTATAATGAGATTTTTGGCATTACTGAGGAAAGACTCAAGAGAGCGAAGGAAGACCTTCTAGTTATGCATCCTGGTCCAATGAATAGGGGAATAGAGATATCCTCTTCGGTGGCAGATAGTTCGCGCTCAGCAATCACGGAACAGGTGACCAATGGTGTTGCGGTAAGGATGGCCGTCCTTTACCTTTTGGCCGGAGGAGATAGCCGGGGGGTAAGAAAATAGGAAATGGCATCATATCGGGAGGAGCAGTTTGAAATTAGTCATCAGGAACGGAAGAGTAGTTGATCCCAAGAATGGGATTGACAAGAGGCTGGATATACTAGTCGAAAATGGTAAAATAGTCAAGATTGGAGAGCCTACGCAGTTCAGGCCAGGAGATGTTACCAGGTCTACAGTAACAATTGACGCTACGGGCAAGATGGCCACACCTGGCTTGATTGATATGCATACCCATTTGCGAGAACCTGGAAGGGAAGATGAGGAAACAATTGCATCAGGGACCCGGGCGGCCGCGCGGGGAGGGTTTACATCCATCTGCTGTATGCCCAATACTCAGCCTGTTATCGACTCGGTTTCTGGAGTAAAATTTATTCTTACTACGGCAGCACAGGAAGGGGTAGTTAATGTTTATCCTATAGGAAGCATAACCAAGGGGCAGAAGGGGGAAGAACTGGCAGAGATTGGAAAGATGAGAATTGCTGGAATTGTGGGGATCTCCGATGATGGTAAGCCAGTGATGAATGCTCAGATAATGCGCCGGGCACTGGAATATGCCAAGATGTTCAATCTGACAGTTATCTCGCACTGTGAAGATTTGAACCTTTCCCTGGGTGGAGTAATGAACGAAGGATTTATTTCTACAGTCCTGGGTTTGCAAGGGATACCCAAGCAGGCTGAGGAGATAATGGTGGCGCGCGATATCGCCCTGGCAGAGCTGACCGGGGGAAAGTTGCATCTGGCACACATTACTACCCGTGGCTCTGTGGACCTAATTCGCCAGGCGAAGAAGAAGAGAATTAGGGTAACTTGCGAGACTGCTCCCCACTACTTCTCCCTTTCTGAAGAGGACGTTCAGGGCTACAATACTAACACGAAGATAAATCCTCCCTTAAGGACTAAAGATGATATTAAGGCATTGTGTGAAGGATTGGCTGACGGCACGATTGATTGTATAGCGTCCGACCATGCGCCCCATCTCGATGTGGAGAAAGATTTGGAGTATAATATGGCTTCCTTTGGCATAATTGGACTGGAAACCGTGGTACCTTTGGTTCTTACAAATCTGGTACGGAAGAAGATACTGGGCTTGAGCGAAGCGATAGCAAAACTGACTGTAAATCCGGCAGACATCCTCGGGTTGGAGAAGGGGTCTCTCTCCATAGGCTCTGATGCCGACCTGACCATAATTGATTTGGAGCTAAAGAAGAAAATTGGCAAAGAGTTTATTTCGCAGAGCAAGAATTCTCCATTCATTGGTGAGGAGTTGAGCGGGTTCCCGGTGGCTACCATAGTGGCAGGAAAGGTGGTAATGGAAGACGGAAAACTCGTGTAGGGAAGCTTTCGGGAATTTTTCTTCACTTCCTAGGGAACCCCTTTTTTTCGCTTCCGCGAAAAAAATCATACCCTCAAGTCGTTCAGAAAAAATTCCCTCAGTTTCCCACAATATTTCGTCTTCTCGAGTTGTGGAGTGGAAAATATGGTGCAGATAGAAGCGAAGATCTTGGTGAACGAAAAGGTTGGGCCAGAACGGCATAAGATGGTCCTCTCTGCTCCTGAAATCGCTCGCCAAGCGAACCCTGGTCAATTTGTTTATGTAAGGGTCTGTGAAGGATACAATCCTCTTCTGAGGAGGCCGTTCAGCGTCCATCGAGCAGAAGGTCAAAAGATTGAGATATTATATAAAGTCGTAGGGAGGGGCACAGAGATCCTAAGCAAGAAGAAGAATGGCGAATATCTGGATGTTCTAGGTCCTTTAGGAACTGGTTACCGGTCATCATCTGCCACATCAAAGATATCAGATGTTATCCTTGTAGCCGGGGGCATAGGTGTAGCCTCCCTTCTTTTCTTGGCAGAATCGATTTTGCTTGCCAATCCGGAATTGTCAATTCTTGTTCTCATCGGAGCTAAGAATAGAGAGGAGCTACTTTGCGCAGGAGATTTTAAAAGATTGGGTTGTCGGGTGGAGATAGCCACTGAAAATGGCACGAAAGGATATAGAGGTCTAGCGAGCGACCTTTTGCAAGAGTGTCTACCACTTTCAGGCAATAGAGCGAAGCCACTGGTCTTTGCCTGCGGGCCTCTGGGAATGCTTAAGAGGGTGGAAGAGATTTCTAAGAAACGCCATTTCCCCTGTCAGGTCTCTCTAGAAGAGCACCTTGCCTGTGGAGTTGGTGCCTGCCTGGGTTGTGTGGTTAAGGTCAAAGGTTCTAATTACACCTATAAGCGAGTCTGTAGAGATGGCCCCGTCTTTGACGCTGGTGAGTTGGTTTGGTAATGATGCGAAAGTCAAAAGAGAAACTCCCGAATTTGGCGATAGACCTTGCAGGAATATCTTTGAGAAATCCTGTAATGGTTGCTTCCGGGACATTTGGTTACGGAGAGGAGTACGCTGAGCTTTTAGACCTAAACAGGTTGGGAGCAATCGTTACTAAAACGATTACTCTAAAGCCCAGGCTGGGAAATGAACCTCCGAGGATTGTGGAGACAGCCTCCGGGATTCTGAATTCGATTGGCCTGCAAAATGTGGGCTTGAATGGTCTTATTCGTGATAGGTTGCCCTTCTTGAAGAAATACAGTGTTCCCTTAATTGTTAGCATCGCTGGCGAGACTCCTGAGGAATATGTCCAATTGGCGAAGAGATTGGGACGGGAAGAGATTGAAGGGTTAGAACTGAACCTCTCCTGTCCCAACATCAAATATAAGAGAGGACTTATGTTCGCTCAGGACTCCCAAGCGACTCATAGGGTAGTGAGTAGAGTGAGGAAGGCAACGAGACTTCCCCTCATCGTGAAACTTTCTCCCAATGTTACGGATATAGCTTCGCTGGCCAAGGTATGCGAGGAATCGGGAGCGGATGTAGTGTCGTTGATAAATACTTTTACCGCAATGGCAGTAGATGTGGAAAGTAGAAGGCCTATCCTGCGCCAGATTACGGGTGGACTCTCGGGCCCAGCAATAAAACCGATTGCCCTCAGAATGGTCTATGAAGTTCATAAAGCAGTGAAGATTCCGATAATCGGTATTGGCGGAATAATGACGGCAAGCGATGCTCTGGAATTTATTATCGCTGGCGCCAGAGCTGTTGCGATTGGCACTGGTAACTTCGTTGATTCCCGAATCCCGATCAAGGTTATTGATGGAATAAGCGAGTATATGATAAAGCATGGAATTAGAAGTATAGAATCGATAGTGGGGAGTTTGAAGTGTCCGAAAAGCTGATTGTAGCTCTCGATGTGGATAGGATAGAAAAGGCAGAGAAATTACTCGATTCCTTGATTCCCTATGTTAAGCTGTTTAAGGTTGGTAGCTTTCTCTTCACTGCCGAAGGTCCAAGAGTTCTGGATATGGTGGTAAGAAAGAGAGGGAAAGTATTTTTGGATCTAAAGTATTATGATATTCCCAATGTAGTCGGTAATTCTGTAAGAATGGCTCAAAGACATGGGGTCTTCTCCTTAACCCTCTCTACACTCGGGGGAAGGAAGATGCTGGAGGAGGCCGCTTCGATTCATCCGCGACCACTCCTCTGGGGAGTTACAATTTTAACCAGCATAGATTCTTCCGATATGAAGGAACTGGGAATATCCAGAGAGATCGGTGAAGAAGCTGTGGCTCTGGCCAGGATGGCCGAAAGTGCAGGATTGGAAGGCGTGGTGGCTTCTCCCCTGGAAATCGAGCTCATCAGGAAAGCTACCAGAAAAGATTTCACCATAGTAACCCCAGGAATACGACCCCTTCTACAGGAGAAGACTCCAGCCGATGACCAGAAAAGGATAATGACCCCAGGCGAAGCCTTGAGGAAGGGAGCTGACTATATTGTCGTGGGAAGGCCGGTTATAAACGCCCCTGACCCGGTTAGAGCAGTTAAAGCGATATTGCAAGAGATGCAACCACAAAAACTTTGATTATTAAATCAAGAAAACCATGCTCGTGGATTTGTCATTGATATAATGAAAAGGCTTGTCCTCCCCGAGTTATTTTAGATAAAATAACTCTAAGAGAAAATTTTGGAAAGGAGGACAAAGCCATGAACACCTATATTGGTGTAGACTTACACAAAGATTATTCATTTTTTACTGCAATTAACAGAGACGGAAAAATTATGGCACCACAACGAAGAATTGTCAACCGAGAGGGAGATATTTTAGAGTATCTCTCTCTCTTTAAAAACCCAAAATTAACGCTGGAAGCCACACTAAATTGGTACTGGCTTGTCGATCTTCTACAGGATTATAACTATGATGTAACACTGGCTCATCCCAAGAAGGCAAAAGCTATTGCTTCTGCCAAAATAAAATCTGACAAAATAAGTTCAAAAATATTAGCCGACCTTTTACGCTCTGATTTAATACCTGCCTGTTATATCCCGGATAGAGAAAAGAGAACACTGCGTGATTTCCTGAGACATAGAGCAGTACTTGTCTCCATAAGGACTTCCCTTAAGAATCGTATCCATGCTGTCCTTCGTAATTTCAATTTCCATTGTCCCTACAGCAATCTGTTTGGTAAAAGTGGCAGAGCCTGGCTTAAACAGGTGCCCCTGCAAACTTATTATAAAACGATTACTGATAACTTTTTAAGCCTTATCAATGCTGTAGAGCCAAAAATCAGTGAAGTTACAAAAATTATCAAAGAACTTGCTGAGGATAATCCCCAGGCACGTTTGGTTGATGAAATACCCGGCATCGATTATTACTCTGCTCTTTTAATTGTCCTGGAAATAGGAGATATAAAAAGATTCCCCGATCATAGACATTTTTGTTCCTATATTGGTATAGTTCCCTCATCGCATAGATCGGGTGACATAGATTATACAGGTAAAATTACCAAAGAGGGTAACAGTTGGCTTCGCTGGATTATTATTGAGGCTGCCCAAACATCGCAGTCTTTCCTGAACAATCCGTACCATTCTCTGTTTTTAAAAATATCTAATAAGAAAGGTGCAGCGATTGCCAAAGTTGCTGTTGCTAGAAAAATAGCCACAGCGATATATTATATGTTGTCAAAGAACCAACATTTTAAACTTCCGAAATCTTTAAGGTCTCAAGTATCTGGGGTAAGCCCGGTCCTCGCAATAGCCCAACGAGGCTGAGTCATTGAATGGGAAACCCCTCAAGCCGAATGAATATATACTGTGTCAGAGAACACCAATAAGTGCGTGACCGAAATACCCAAGCTCTTTCTTAAATATCATAAAAATCAAAGATATCGCTTGACAAGCCTTTTCATAAGTGCGAGGAGCGGAAGCGACGAAGCAATCTCGAAAAGATGGAAGGGTAAATTGACTGAGAAAGAAGTTTTGGAAATGCTTCAGAAATGTGGAGCGTTTCTTTCGGGACATTTCAAACTTTCTTCTGGCTTGCACTCGGGCAAGTACCTTCAATGTGCTCTGGTTCTTCAATATCCAGATTTGGCGGAAAGACTTTGTCAGCACCTCGCCGCAAATTTTGAATCCCGCCAGTCAAAGATTGACGCTGTCGTTTCTCCCGCTCTCGGAGGAATAATCGTCGGGCAGGAGGTGGCCAGAGCTTTGGGCTGTCGGGCCTTGTTCTGCGAGAGAGAGGGAGGTAAGATGAAGTTACGCCGTGGGTTTAAGATAAGAAAAGGCGAGAAAGTTCTAATAGTGGAGGATGTAATCACCACAGGTGGCTCGGTCAAGGAGATTGTGGAAATCGTGAATGGTTTGGGCGGAGAAGTTAAGGGAATCGGAGCAATTGTCGATCGTCGCCAGCCATCCCTTTCAGATGAGCTGGCCAGTCTAAGTTTGCCTGTGAATAGTCTCCTTAAGATAACTATAGAAACGTATCCTCCAGAGGACTGCCCGATTTGTAAGCAGGGAACTCCTCTGGAAAAGCCGGGAAGCAGATAATTACTGTTGATTAATGATTGACCTCGCGTGGCATGCGGATTCGACTGCAGAGCTACAACCTGAGAAGCAGAAAATGGCTAATATACTTCCTTTTCGAGGTATCTTCTATAATAAAGAAAAGATAGAGGAGCTATCCCGGGTTCTTGCCCCGCCTTACGATATTATCTCTATTGAGGCAAAGGAGCGGTATTATGAGATGAGCGAGTACAATGTGATTCGACTTATCTTAGGAAAGGATTTTCCCGGAGATGATGAGACTAATAATAAATATACCCGGGCCGCCGAGTTTTTCCACAAGTGGCTTGAGGAGGGGATACTGATAAGAGACAATTCAGCCTCTATCTATTTTCTGGAACAGGCGTACGAGCTGAAAAGTGAAGTATTTGGTGGGGTGGCAAGATATGGAGCACGAAGGGATGCTATTAAGCGTCGTGGCTTTATATCTCTTGCCCGGTTAGAGGATTTCTCTAAGGGAATCATTCGACCGCATGAAGAAACAATGGCTGAGCCAAAGAGGGATAGATTGAATCTTCTCCGGGCTTGCGCCGCAAACTTCTCGCAAATCTTTACCACTTATCAGGGTTCCCCGAGCATAATTGACAGTTTGTCGCAGGAGATGAGAAAAGGGATTCCAATTTTCGACCTACTTGATGGAGAGAATATTAGACATAAGTTGTGGAGACTAGATGACCAGAGATCGGTTAACTTGATAGTAGAAGCGATGAAGGATAAGAAACTATTCATTGCTGATGGGCACCATCGTTATGAAAGCGCTCTGGAGTATCGAAATGAGTTGAGGAAAGCTAATCCCAAACACAGGGGCAATGAGATTTATAATTACGTGATGGCGTACTTCTTAAACATGGAAGACCGTGGACTTAAAATTTTGCCGATTCATCGAGCAATCAGGAACTTTGCCGGATTTGACCGGAAGAGATTAATTGCAGAAAGCAGGAAAAATTTTGACCTAAAAATACTTAGCCACTTAGAGGACCTACTCGGCGCAATGCAGAACGAGAAACATGAGCAGAGAATAGGAATGTATGCTGGGGGAGATGAATTCTATTTATTGACTTTACGAGATAGAAGGATAGCTGAGGAATTGGCCGAGGGAAGAGGAGAAGTTTCACGCAAGCTTGACGTGGTGATATTACATACCCTGATTATAGAAAGAATTTTGGGAATTCCCCCGGAGAATCAAGAAAATATAACCTATTCCGAAAAAATCAACGAGGTTCTTGCTAAGGTGAGAGATGGCTCGCATTGTTTAGCCTTTTTCCTCAGGCCGGTAAAGGTATCGGAGTTCAAAGCCGTAGTTGAAGCAGGCGAGATAATGCCCAAGAAATCAACTTATTTTTATCCCAAGCTATTGAGCGGTTTAGTAATCAACAAAATTGAAATGTAGGCACAATTTCAAATTGTGCGCGATGTATTTGTAGGCACGATTTAAAATCGTGCATAAGGTGTGGAGAATGAAAAAGATATTTCTCTTGGCAGCTCTTGTTTTGATGGTTGGATGGCTGGCGAACATTCCTCTTAATTCAGCTGAGGTGGAGAATGACGCCCTCTTCCACTACTTTTTAGGAAACATCTATTATGAGGGAGGAGACATCAGAGCTGCTGCTGGAGAGTATGAAAAGGCGGTGGAACTGGATACTGATTCGCCGTTTCTCCATACGGAGCTGGGAAAAATATATTATGCTCTCGGTCGATTGGACGAGGCGGTGGAGGAGTTCTATAAAGTCTTGAGCCTGGAAGAAAATAATCGAGAGGCCTATCAGTATTTGGCCGAGATTTACCGCAGGAATGATCGAGATTTAGAAGCCATCGAGTTTTATAAGAAGATCGTGGAGTTAAACCCGAAGGACCTGGAAGCCAGGCTTGATTTAGCACGAATGTACGAAGAGTTGAAAAAAGTTGACGTGGCAATTGAGATGTATAAAGAAATAATTAAGATAGCTCCCGAACAATGGGAAGCCCGCATTTCCCTGGCATCAATCTATGAGTTTCAGGGTAAATATGGAAAGGCAATAGAAGAATATGCGAAATGTCAAAAAATCGACCCGGAAAATCCGCAAATTTATAACAAGCTTGGTGCTCTATATCTGTCCATCAAGAATGTTTCTGAGGCAAAAGAAAACTTCTCCAAGAGTTTAGAGATAGACCCTAACAATTTGAAGGCTCTACATAGCCTGGCCTTAATCTCTGAGCAGGAGAAGGACTGGGACCGGGCGATTGAGTACTTGGAACGGATCAATCTTCTCCAGAAAGATGTAGTCGAAACCTATCTCCACCTTGGGATTATATATTTGCAGAAGAGTGACTATAAGAAAGCCCGGGAAGTGCTGGAAGAGGCATCCGAAATCAAGCCCGAGGATTCCAATGTCTGGTATTTTCTTGGGCTTTCCCTGGAGGAGGAGAAGAAATATTCTGAGGCAGTAGATGCTTTTTCCAAGGCAATAAAATATGGCCCTCAGAATGTGGAAGCCTATTTCCACTTAGGTATCTGTTATGACCAGCTAAAGAATTTCAACCTTTGTTATGAAGCCTTGGAACAAGTAATCAAGCTGAACCCGCGCCATGCCCAAGCGCGTAACTACCTCGGTTATTCTTGGGCGGAACGGGGAATAAATCTGGACGAGGCATTAGAACACATTCGAAAAGCCTTGGAAATTGACCCCGAAAATGGCGCCTACATTGATAGCTTGGGTTGGGTCTACTTTAAGCAGGGAGATTATGAGAAGGCTCGAGAGGAGTTAAAAAGAGCAATGAAATCAATGAAGGACCCGGTAATCTATGAACATCTTGGTGATACTTACAATAAGCTGGGCGAGACCAGGAAAGCTCTCGATGTATATCGCAAGGCATTGGACCTGGATGCAGGAAACGAAAAGTTAATGGAGAAGATAGAAAGCTTGGAGAAACAGTTGAAACCCGAATGAGAATCCGTGCTTACGGGAAGATTAACTTGTATTTGCAGGTATTGGATGATTTTCCCAGCCTTCGCCGGGGATACCACAGGCTTCAGACAATTTATCAAACTATCGGTCTATATGATGATATCGTTTTGTCCAAAACTGGACGGTCTGGAATAGAGGTTGTCTGCGACCATCCCTTGGTTCCGAAAGGCCGGAAGAATCTTGTATATAAGGCCGCGTCGCTATTGAGGAGCCGCGCTGGAGTCAAGGAAGGTGTAAGAATAGAGATTTTAAAGAGAATACCTGTTGGCGCTGGATTGGGTGGCGGTTCATCCGATGCCGCAGCCACCTTGAAAGGATTGAATAGACTGTGGAGATTAAATTACTCCTGCCAGACTCTACTTCCCATAGCAGCTCAGCTTGGCTCTGATGTTCCTTTCTTTCTTTACGGTCATACCGCTTTGGGCGAGGGGTATGGAGAGGTAGTGACCTGCCTTCCTAGAATAAAGGATATCTGGGTTCTTCTAGTTAACCCAGATTTTATGCTATCCACAAAGTGGGTTTATGGAGAGCTCGATAAAATAAGATTGACAGACTCTGCAAATATTATTAAAATAAAAATCCCGCAGTCTCAATCTGAAAGAAAAAGAGAACATTCTATTGCGGGGGGCTCCGTTTTTACCGTTAACGAAATTAGGAGGATACTGAAACGGGGCGTAGAGAACCTAATTTACAATCGTTTAGAAGACGTTGTTACCGCTCGCTATCCAATTGTTGCTAAAATAGAAAAAGAACTTAGGGAAGGAGGTGCTGATTGTGCTTTAATGTCGGGTAGCGGCCCGACAGTTTTTGCTCTGTTGAAGGACCAGAGAGTAGGGAGAAAGTTGCAGAAGAAGATGGAGAAGTATAAGTTTCCCACTTGGCTGGTGAGAACGGTCTAGCTGCTCAAGGTGAAGGGTGCGGTTTAAATGCAGCCGATGACGGCAATTCGTTACCGCCATTTAGCCGTTGCTGGCGCGGGTCTTGACCCTGTTGAGCATCCGATGATTGGCAAAGGAGGAAGCAAAGATGCAGATTACCGAGGTGCGAGTCTACCCGAGGAATGAGGAGAAGCTGAAAGCATTTGTTACAGTGACTTTCGACGACGCTTTTGTGGTTCGCAATCTAAAAGTAATCCAAGGGCAGAATGGGTTGTTTGTGGCGATGCCTTCAAGAAAAATGGCTGATGGCAGTCATAAGGACATAGCTCATCCCATAAAGAACGAGGCTCGGAGAATGATTGAGGAGAAGGTTTTGGCTGCCTACCAAGAAAAGATAAAGGAGACTCCTCTGCGAACCGAGTTCGGGGGTGGGGAAGCACCAGCAAAAGAACCAGTAAAGGAGAGAGGGAAAGGGGAAGGGAAAAAATAGGCGTTTACTTTTCGTGGATTGGGGAGTAGCCAAGTGGAAAGGCAGCGGCCTTTGGAGCCGCCATCATAGGTTCGAATCCTATCTCCCCAGCCAACTAAAAATAGAAAAATAGGGACAGCGACCATTTTTCCGTTCTGCGGGTTCGATAATGATATGGAATCCGTTCCTTTGCGTTAGCACAGGGGCGGACTGTTTTTTAACTCGATTAATGTGGTGGTGAAATATTTTGAGGAGAGTAGTCTCAATTATTCTTGCGGCGGGTGAGGGTACGAGAATGAAATCGACCCTGCCTAAGGTTTTACACGCGATATGTGGTCAGCCGATGGCCGCTTATGTGTTGAAGGCTGTGCTCGATGCTGGCTGCCGAAAGAACTATTTGGTAGTAGGATATAAGGGGGAGGAGGTAATCGAAGCTCTAAAGGGTTTTCCCTCCCTAAGGAAAAAAGGAATCAAATTTGTTAGACAAAATAGGCTACTCGGTTCGGGACATGCGGTTCTTCAGACCAAGAAAGATTTGAAGGGTTATGGTGGGGATGTCCTGGTGGTCAATGGTGACCTTCCTCTTTTGAGCGGGGCAACTTTGAATAGGTTAGTGCAGGCCCATTTTAAACAGGGAAACTCTTTGACCATGCTGGGTGCCATCTTGAAAGAGCCTTCTGGTTATGGAAGGATAGTTGAGGACTGGGGTAACGATGAGAAGCGAATAAGAATAGTGGAGGAGAAAGACGCTACTCCCAGAGAGCGTAGGATCAATCAAGTAAACGCTGGAGTCTATTGTTTCAAAGCAAAAGACCTATTCAAGGCGTTAGCTAAAATTAGGCCAGATAATAGAAAAAAAGAATACTATCTTACGGATGCAGCAAAGATTTTGAGTGACATGGGCAAGAAGGTAGGAGTGGTTATAGCTAAGAACTCCAGCGAAGTCGAGGGAGTAAATAATAGAAAACAACTGGCAAATCTTCAGAAATGTATTAGTATGAGAAACTTGGAACGATTGATGTTCAATGGAGTTACCATTGTTGACCCAGCTTCAACTTTTGTAGATTCCACAGTCAGGATTGGGAGGGATACGATTGTTTATCCCGGTTGTTCAATTCTGGGGAAGACAAGAATTGGGGAAAACTGCAGGCTCGGCCCTTATGCCTTCATCCAGGATTGCCGGATAGACAAGGATGTGGAGGTTCGAGCCTCTTTTATCTATGGCGCCAAAATCGCGGAAAAAGCAAAGGTGGGTCCGTTCTCGCACATTCGCCCGGGGACCGTCGTGGGAGAGGATGTCAGGGTAGGCAATTTTTGTGAGGTGAAAAAATCAAAAATTGGTCGGGGGACAAAAGTTTCTCATCTTTCCTATATAGGAGATTCATTTTTGGGAAAGAATGTTAACATCGGTGCAGGAACTATTACCTGTAATTTTGACGGGGTGAGGAAGAACGTAACTCGAGTGGGGGATAACACATTTGTTGGTTCGGATACAAAATTCATAGCCCCAGTCAAAATCGGAAAAGGTGCAGTCATTGGTGCTGGCTCCACGATTACGGAGGACGTACCTGCAGGCAAGCTGGCCATTGCCAGAGCAAGGCAAATAATTAAGGATAGAAAGAAAGGGAGAAGGATTAAAAGATAGTTTGCTCCTCGTTACACGAAGATATGCTCGGGATTTGGTTCGCTCGCTAACAATTTTTTGCTCTGCGAGCACCACCAAAAATCTCGGGAGTTTCCCGAAATTCCCTTCGGTCAGTTTCGGATAAACTCTAATCTTCGATTTTTGGCTAAAAATTCTAATGCTCGCTACACCAAATTCCCTCGCAGGAGGGATATTTATCTTTGTTTTTGGCTGAAATTCCTAAAGTTTTCACAAGGTATTGTTTAATCTTGTAGTAAAGAAAGGAATTATTATGGGGAATGCATTGAAGATATTTGCCGGGAGAGCAAATCCTCAATTAGCAGAAAAGATATGCAGCTATGTTAAAGTTCCTTTAGGGAAAGCGATGGTCACTCAATTTGCTGACGGTGAGTGCCGAGTGAAGATAGAAGAGAACGTCAGGGGGACCGACTGTTTCATAGTTCAACCTACTTGCCCCCCGGTAAATGATAATTTGATGGAGCTTTTGACAATGATAGATGCTTTCTGTCGAGCTTCGGCAAGAAGGATTACAGCTGTTATTCCCTATTATGGTTATGGCCGGCAGGACAAGAAGGATGAGCCCCGTGTTCCCATTACAGCCAAATTGGTGGCAGACTTAATCAGTGCCGCGGGAGCCCAGCGAGTTCTTACTCTGGACCTGCACGCAGCCCAGATTCAGGGATTCTTCAAGATTCCTGTGGATAATCTCTATGCCACACCGGTCTTGCTCGATTATTTTGAGAAAAAAAAGCTAAAGAAGTTAGTAATAATTTCTCCTGACCCGGGAGGGGTGGAGCGTGCCCGTGCTTTTGCCAAGCGGATAAGAGCTTCACTGGCTTTGGTGGATAAACGCCGACCAGCGGCAAATGTGGCTTCAGTAATGAACATCATTGGCGAAGTGGAAGATAGAAGTGTAATCATCCTTGACGATATGATTGATACGGGTGGAACAATTGCCGGGGTGGTCAAGGCGTTAAAAGAAAAGGCTTCTCGGGATATTTATGCTGCCTGTTCACACGGAGTACTTTCCGGCGCAGCGGTGGAAAAGATTGAACAGTCAGAATTGAAGGAGCTGGTAATTACCAATTCGATCAATCTGCCAGAGGAAAAGAAGTCCAAGAAGATAACTGTCCTTTCAGTTGCTGAGCTTTTGGGAGAGGCAATTAAGAGAATTCATAAAGAAACCTCGGTGAGTACGCTTTTTGTGTAATTAGCTATTTTTGGAGGTCAATGTGGTACAGGAAGAAGTAGCTTTAAATGCTCAACTAAGAGAAGACACCACAAGGGGAATGACACACAAACTGCGTCGAGGTGGGAAGCTCCCTTCGGTACTGTATGGAGGAAAGGAGCCGCCGCTATCTATAATTATTGACCAGAAGGAATTCCTCAAGGTGCTCCATACAGCATACGGGGAGAATGTTATTATCTCCTTATACATTTTGGACTCAATAGCAGTTTCTTCGCAGACAGGGAAAAAGCCGATACCAGTTATTATCAAAGAAATTCAGATTGACCCAGTAACCAGGAAACCGCTCCATGTGGACTTATGCCGGATTTCTATGCGGGAAGAGATTCGGGTTAATGTCCCAATTGAGATTTATGGCGAGGCTCCAGGAATCAAGAAAAGTGGCGGAGTTCTGGATCATGTTGTCCATGAAGTTGCAGTAAAATGTTTGCCTACGAGAATCCCGGATAAAATTATTTGCGACGTATCTTCCTTAGAAGCGGGAGAGACCTTGACGGTTAAGGATTTGAAGATACCAAGAGGTGTAGAAGTATTGGACGACCCGGAAAAGATTGTGGTTAGCATTATTGCTCCCACTGTGGTTGAAGAGAAGCCGGCTGTAGAGGTTGCTCCGGAGGTGGCAGAACCTGAAGTAATTGGTAAGGGGAAGAAAGAGGAAAAGGAAAAGGAAGAGGAGGAAGAAAAGAAGGGAGAAGAGAGTAAAGAGTGAGGCTTATCGTTGGCTTGGGCAATCCGGGAAAGCAGTATGAAGACACAAGACACAATCTTGGGTTCAGAGTAGTAGATGCTCTATCGAACCAGTGGGGGATAAAACTCACCAGTCATAAGTGTCTTTCGCTAATTGGCGAAAAAAGGCTCTCGTCGGTTTTTTTCCGCAAGACTTTTGGACGGTCATTCAATGCTTCGGACTGGAATTTCTCTCCGCGGAATATTATACTGGCCAAGCCGCTTACCTTCGTTAATGGTAGCGGTGAGGCAGTTAAGGCTCTTTCTGATTGGTTCAAGATAAAGATAGAAGAGATTCTGGTTATATGCGACGACCTTAATCTCCAGAAGGGAAAGCTGAGGTTAAAGAAGACCGGCTCATCTGGCGGACATAAAGGTCTGGAATCTATAATTGAATTCTTGGGTTCGCAAGAATTCGCACGGCTGAGGATGGGAATTGGTATGCCAGAAGAAGAATTCGACCCTGCTGAGTATGTCCTCCAGAATTTTGATGAAGAGGAAAGAAGTATTGTGGATGAGATGGTAGGAAGGGCGTGCCAGGCCGTGGAAAGAATAATTGTAGACGGTATCGATGTAGCCATGAGCAGAAAGTGGTAAGAGATGAAGGGATAGTTTTCGGAGTCGCTCGGTTAGAACCTCGCTCAAAATCGGCCAGCGCTCCTGCTAAACCTGGCCGATTTAAAGCTCCTGCAACTATCCCTTCATCCTCGGGGTATTAAAAGGTGGGATAGTTTTCGGAGTCGCTCGGATAAATGTCATTGCGAGGCGAAGCCGTGGCAATCTCGAGATTGCTTCCCCTTCGTTTTACTCAGGGTCGCAATGACATCTTATCTTCGATTTTTGGCTAAAAATTGTAATGCTCGCTACACCAAAATCCCTCTCCTAAAGTGGAAAAATATTAGATTCTATTAAGGTTAATAGGTGAAACTTCTTACGCTTTCTATTTTTGTGATAAGTTACTTTTTTTTTATTTGGAAGAAGCATCATAAGGCACAGGTTTCCTGGATTGCCTGTGCTGTTTTGTTCTTGTTAGGAATAATTAGATTTACTGACATTTTCACGCTAATTAACTGGAATGTACTGGGTATTTTCTGGGGGACACTGGTTTTGGCTGAATTGTTCAGCCTTTCTGGTGTCCCGGCCTATTGGGCGAACTTTCTGGTAGAGAAGTCAAAATATGCCAACTGGGCAATTCTTTCGGTCTGCTTGGTGGCGGGAGCTGTTTCCATGTTTGTGGAGAATGTAGGTACTGTCCTTATAGTAGCCCCGTTGGGCTTGGCGATTGCCCAGAGGTTGAAAGTGAATCCAGTTCCCTTTTTAATTGCTATTGCTATCACGAGTAACTTGCAAGGGGCAGCTACATTGGTGGGCGACCCGCCCAGCATAATCCTGGCGGGATTTTCTGATATGAACTTTAATGATTTTTTCTTTCTTTCTGGGAAGCCCTCCGTCTTTTTTGCCATCCAGCTTGGCGCATTAGCCTCTTTTGGCGTTCTCTATTTTGTATTCCAGAAAAATAGAGAGCGGGTGGGAGTCTTGGAAAAAGTCAGAGTGACAACGTGGATACCAACGCTTCTATTAGGTTTTATGATTTTGAGTCTGGTGGGGACTTCCTTTCTGGGATCTTCCACTGACCACCGTCTTTCATTTAATCTTTCCGGTATTGTTTGCCTGGGGTTTGGTCTTATCGGGTTAGTGTGGCGATCGCTGACTGGAGTAGAGGTCAGAAAATTTAGTGCAACAGAATCGGGAACTACTCTCCTCTCTGACACAAGGCTTCTGGGTCGGGAGGATTGGGAGACCTTCTTCTTTCTTGCCGGTATCTTTCTCTTGGTTGGTTCCTTGAGCAAAGTGGGAATTATTGATGACTTAGCTAGTCTCTTTATTCACTTTTCTGGAGACAACAGGTTAGTCGCGTACCTGGCGATTGTTTGGGGCTCGGTATTTCTTTCAGCGTTTGTAGATAACGTGCCCTATGTTCTGGCTATGCTTCCGGTCGCTCGCAGCCTGGCCATGGCAATGGAAATGAATCCTTACCTTCTCTATTTTGGCTTATTAATTGGCGCCTCTGTGGGAGGTAACATAACTCCGATTGGCGCCTCGGCTAATGTGGTTGCCTGCGGAATGTTGAAAAAGAATGGCCATGACGTAGATTTTATCCAATTTGTACGTATTGGTTTGCCGTTTACGTTCTTTGCCGTATTGGCTAGTTCCACTTTTATCTGGTTAGTCTGGAAATAAAAAATAGGGACAGCGACCATTTTTCTTAAAGTAACGCTAGAGAATGTTTACCTTAACTTGTCCTGCGAGTTCATGCTGTAAGAGAATATTTTCAAAATACATTAGAAACAAAAGCTTAAACATTGATTCGGGACTTATTGAATCACGACCGATATCACTATTAAGGTCTGCAGTTTCCTGAACTACAAATGAAAAATCAACGGGCCCCTTGATTCTTAAAAGAATGTGATCTTCAGGAAGCATTGCCCCTAAGTACATTAATATCTTTAAGGGGCTCCGATTACTAAAAAATAGGCAAATTGAAAAAAGGTCGCTGTCCCTATTTTCGTCCCTATTTTCCTAATGGTCGCTACACCAAATCCACTCACACGATGGGTTGAAAAGGTAAATTTAAAATGGCCATAAATTTTAGAAAGATAATTGAAAGACAGTTTTTAGCAGGGTTAGCCGTCCTCTTACCCATAGGACTAACATTATACATCGTCTGGATCTTGTTCCACCTTGTGAGCAAGTCTTTTATGCCTTTACTGGTAATAATTCCTCTTTTGCAAAGCCTGCCGCTTATTGTAATAAGAATCATAGGCCTTGTAATTACTTTAATCATTATCTGGTTGATTGGTTTGGTGGCCACGAACATTGTTGGTAGGAAAATACTTAGACTGCCAGAAGTTCTGCTGCTCAGGGCGCCTGTAGTTAATCGCATCTACCAGACCATAAGACAGATTATTCAGATGGTAATGGTTTCTAAGACAGCCCTGCGCCAGGTGGTTTCAGTAGAGTATCCTCGCAAAGGAGTACATACGATTGCATTTGTGACGCATATTTATGAAGAGGAAGGGAAAAGAATGTTCGCTCTTCTTATCCCTACAACTCCCAATCCTACGACTGGTTTCTTTGCCATTATCCCTGAAGAGGAAGTTGTTCCCTTAAACATGACAGTTGAAGAAGGTATGAAATTGATAGTCTCAGCTGGGATTATTAGTCCGGAAGAGTATCCATTCAGGTTCCCAGAGAAATAGCTATCTAAATTTTGGAGGATGAAGTGGTTGAAGCGCTCAAAGATTTGCCTGGTATAATTGTAGCTTTAGGTTCAGGAATACTCGGACTACTTTTTGTAGTTTATCTCTCCGTAAGGATTCTCAGAAAGAGTCCGGGAACCGAGAAAATGAGAGAGATTTCAGAAATGATTCACGAAGGAGCCATGGCCTTCCTTTTTCGTGAGTTTTCGGCGATCACTGTCTTTGTAGTTACTTTGGGCGCTATTCTCTACTTCTTTGTGGCCAAGAAGACAGCAATAGCGTTTGCAACAGGAGCATTCTGTTCCCTTCTGGCAGGCTATTTTGGAATGCAGATTGCTACTCGCTCTAATGCTCGTACTGCTCAAGGAGCTAGTAAGAGCTTTAATGAAGGGTTGGGGATTGCTTTTCCCGGCGGAGCAGTGATGGGAATCAGTGTTGCTGCTCTCGGCCTGTTCGGATTGTCTCTTGTATTCTTAATCTTCCTCCACCATGCGGGTCTCCGTTACGAGAATTTTCTCGATAGAGTTGTTGAAGCCACTCAGCTTATCGTTGGCTTCAGTATGGGAGCCTCGTCTGTTGCCCTCTTTGCTCGCGTAGGCGGAGGAATCTATACCAAAGCTGCAGATATGGGTGCAGACCTTGTAGGTAAGGTAGAGGCAGGCATTCCCGAGGACGACCCCCGCAATCCAGCAGTTATTGCCGATAATGTGGGTGACAATGTTGGTGACGTTGCTGGTATGGGAGCAGACCTTTTCGAATCATATGTCGGGGCAATAATTTCGGCAATTGTTATAGCGGTTGCGTTTCGAAATGTTGAAGGAATAACGTTAGCACTGCTTTTGCCTGCCTGGGGAATTATTTCTTCCATTATTGGGGTCTTCTTTATTCGAACTGCTGAAGGGGAAGACCCTCAGAGAGCTCTCCGTAAAGGAATGGTTGCCAGCGCTTCTCTTCTAATAATTGGCGCCTTCTTCCTGGCGACTTTCTGGTATGGGGAATTCAATGCCTTCTTAGCCGTTCTTTCGGGACTGGTTGCGGGAATGGTTGTTGGTTTTACCGCGGAGCATTACACCTCAGGCAAAGTGGTGCGCAATATAGCACAATCGGCATCTACAGGTCCGGCTACGAATATCCTTCAAGGCATATCTTCTGGAATGTTAAGCGTAGCAGTTCCCATAACGGCTATAGGAGTGGCTACAATTGTAGCTTATAAGTTTGCAGGTATTTTTGGCGTAGCCCTTTCGGCGGTGGGAATGTTATCCATCACGGGAATGACTGTGGCCATAGATGCCTATGGTCCAATTGCTGACAATGCTTGTGGCATAGCCCAGATGGCGGGAATGGCTCCAGAGGTGAGGTCACGCGCCGAAAGACTGGACGCAGTGGGTAACACAACTGCAGCCATTAGCAAAGGATTTGCTATTGGTTCTGCTGCTTTGACTGCTTTAGCTCTTTTCACTGCTTTCGCCCAGACTGTTGGACTGAGTATATATGACGAAGTCACAATGACTTCACAGCTTATTCTGAATATAATGAAACCGCAGGTCGTCGCTGGACTATTCATCGGCGGCGTAGTTCCTTTTCTCTTTTCTGGAGCGGCAATGCAGGCTGTGGGCAGGTCAGCTTTCAAGATTGTGGAAGAAGTGAGAAGGCAGTTCAGAGAGATTCCCGGACTTATGGCGGGGGAGGCAAGACCAAATTCGGCTCGTTGCGTAGATATTACTACTCGAGGAGCTTTGAAAGAGATGGTGGTTCCAGGGATTGCAGCTATTCTCCTGCCTCTGATTATGGGAACTATTCTGGGGGCCGAAGCATTAGGTGGCTTCCTGGCAGGCTCCCTCGTTACAGGAGTCCCTCTGGCGATATTTCTTGCCAATTCTGGAGGAGCATGGGACAATGCCAAAAAGTATATTGAGGAAGGTAATTTAGGCGGAAAAGGTTCTGAAGTGCATAAGGCATCTATCATCGGCGATACTGTTGGTGATCCCTTCAAGGATACAGCTGGTCCCTCATTAAATATCTTATTGAAGTTGATGGCTATTGTATCCTTGGTATTTGCCCATGTAATTTTGAAATTCCACGCCTGGCTAATCACTCTCTTCCTATAAGGAAAAAAGTGACAGGTACTTTTTTGACTTTTGGTGTAGGAAAAGTAGCCTGTCCCCTTTTTATTGAGAACTATGGAACTGGCAATTATTGGTCTTCCCAACGTAGGGAAGACGACTCTATTTAATGTTCTAACTGCAGGCCATGCGCCCGCTTCCAACTATCCGTTCTGTACTATCGAGCCTAACATTGGAGTTGTGGAAGTTCCTGATGAGAGGCTGGAAAAACTGGGTGAGATATATAAACCCCAAAAGTTGACCCGTGCTACAATAAGATTCTTGGATGTGGCTGGATTAGCAAAGGGGGCGTCAAAAGGCGAAGGCCTGGGGAACAAATTTTTGTCCCATATTCGGGGAGTTGATGCTTTAGTCCATCTGGTTCGCTGCTTTCAAGATGAGAAGGTAGTTAATGTTATGGGCGATATTAATCCAGTGAGGGATATTGAAGTCGTGAATACGGAACTTATGTTGGCAGATTTGGAGGTGGTGGCCCGAAATATTGAAAAATTGAGTGGTGCTGCCAAAAGTGGCGATAAGGAAGCCAGAGAAAGAGTGAAAGCACTGGAGGAGATAAAGGAGGGATTGGAAAAGGGAATTCCGGCAAGGAGAATAGAATTACCCGAAGATTTTCTGGCGTCCTATAATTTACTTACAGCGAAGGCGGTCTTATACGTGGCTAATGTGGACGAGAAGGACCCCGGTTTGGGGAAGAAAGTAGAAGAATATGCTAGAAGTGAAGGAGCCGAGGGGCTCAGTGTTTCAGCTGAACTGGAAGCCCAAATTGCTCAGTTGGAGAATGAAGAAAGGGGGAGATTTAGAAAGGAGCTCGGGATGGACAAGGGCGCATTGGAGCGTCTGATTTTCTCTTCCTATAAATTGCTCGATTTGGTTACCTTCTTCACCGTTGTGGGTACTGAGGTGAGAGCCTGGACAATAAAACGAGGCTGTCCAGCGATTATTGCCGCAGGGAAAATACATTCGGATATGGAGAAAGGATTTATCAAGGCGGAGATATTCTCCTTTAGAGATTTGGAGGGAGGCGACGAGAAGACCCTGCATGAGAAGGGATTGGTCAGGATAGAGGGAAGGGATTACAAAATTCAGGATGGTGACATAGTTCGTTTTAGATTTCATGTCTGATTAGAAGAGATGTTAATTTTTTCTTGCAACTATGAGACCAATTTTATATAATTTTCATAAATTTGCGTCTGGGAGACGATTAACAGGAGATAGATTTTATGCCTACGTATGAGACTATTTTTATTTGTCCGCCAGATCTTCCGACTGAGGAACTGGAGGAACTTGTCAAAAGGTTTGAGAAAATTATAACCGAGGGGCAGGGTGAGATCATTGCGCGTGATAAATTGGGACGTAGGAAATTGGGGTACGAAGTAAAAGGTTATAGAGAAGGCTTTATGTGTTATTTCAATTTTAGCTGTCCGTCGAGCCTGATTCCTGAATTGAGGAAGAGTTACCGCGTGACGGATAAGGTCATCAGACACCTGATTGTAAAAGTAGACAAGAAGAAACTGAAAGAAGAAAAGATAGCAAGGGAAGAATCACAAGTTGAAGAGGAAGAGAAAAGTGCAAGCACTGATATTTCAGGAGAAAGGGGGAACCAGAGTGGCTAGAGGTACTGTCAATAAGGTTATTCTGATTGGTCGTTTGGGTAGCGACCCGGAGCTTCGCTATACACCGAATGGCGATGCTGTGGCAAATTTTAGAGTAGCGACTAACAGAGTGTGGAAAAATCAGGAAGGCAATCAACAAGAGAGGACGGAATGGCATAGAATAGTAGCGTGGAGAAAATTAGCGGAAAGATGTGGGGAGTTCTTAAAGAAAGGAAGCCATGTCTATATCGAGGGGAGACTGGAAACGCGTAGCTGGGACGACAAAAACGGAAATAAGAGGTATGTGACTGAAATTATAGCAAATCAGATGCAGATGCTTGAAGCCAAGGGCGAAGCGAGGCCTGTCGAGGAAGTTCATGCACCGGAACGGGTATTGGAAGAGGAACAACCGGAAAAAGGTGAAGAAATAACAGAAATTGAATCGGAAGACGAAATGCCGTTTTGAGTTAAACTTTTGATGTCGGCTAAGTAACGCCGAAGAAGAGCGGGTCAAAAGATGGTTCCTGATGGAGAAAAGAAAGCCAGAGTAGTAAAAGGAACACCCTTTCCAGGAAGGAAGCGATATCAGACTTTTAGAAAGAGGGTGTGCCGCTTCTGTGTAAAGAAGATAGGGTATGTTGATTATAAGGACACGGGAGTCCTCAGGACTTACGTAACAGATAGAGGCAAGATTCTGTCCAGTAAAATCACTGGAAACTGTGCCAAGCACCAGCGCATCTTGACTCGAGCTATAAAGAGAGCAAGAGATATTGGATTGCTGCCATTCACCACGAGATAAGAGATGTCAGTCTTTCCTAAGTATTCTATCTATTCAGAAAGAGAAAGTCACACCTTTAAGTTTCCCTAGTTATACCCAAGTTGATTTTTTTGCCTATTCCAGTTCATTGGGATAGGCCCGATTCATCGGGGAAATTTTTATAACTTCCCATATTTCAGGGAAATTACCGAGAGATGAAAGTTATACTTCGTCAGGCAGTTAAGGGCCTTGGTGAGAAAGGCGATGTAATCCTGGTCAAAGATGGCTACGCTCGTAACTATCTCATTCCTCGCTGTCTCGCTTGGGGGGCCACCGAAGAGAATATCCGCAGATTAAAAGAGGAGAAGCAAAGAGGAGAGGAGAAAGACGAGAAGATTTTGAGATCAGCGCTCGCATTCGCCACTAACCTAGGTAAAATTTCTTGCACCATTCCTGTAAAGGTAGGAGATAGCGAGAAGATTTTTGGTGCGGTTACTTCTTCCGACATTCGAGAAGCTTTATTTTCTAAGGGCATAGATGTGGACAAAAAGGATATACTTCTCGATGAGCCGATTAAGGAATTGGGAGTGTATACAGTAGAAGTTAGGGTCCATCCACGCGTTACGGGCAAAGTAAAAGTCTGGGTAGTAAAGGAGTAGTGGAACGGTAGCTCCGCGTGATAATGGCGAAGCTTCGTTTCGCCACTCCTTGGGAGGGGAAAATGGCTGATTTAATAGATAAAATTCCGCCGCAGAATTTGGAAGCAGAGCGCTCGGTACTGGGAGCGATGCTTATTGAAAAGGAAGCGATTGCCAGAGCTATAGACTTCTTGAGAAAGGAGAGTTTTTACAGCGAGATACATCAGACAATTTTTCAGACGATTTTGGAGATGTATGATGAGGATAAAGCAGTTGATTTTGTCACTGTTGCTGAAGAGTTGAGAAAGGCAAAGCTACTGAAAGAAGTGGGAGGTGCTACCTACCTCAGTAATCTGATAAATAGTGTAGCTACAGCAGCAAATGTTGAGTACTATGCTAAGATTGTTCAGGAAAAGGCTATTCTAAGAAATCTTATCAGAGCAGCGACACAGATTGTGACCGATGGCTATACGGATACTAAGGATGTAAGTGAAATTCTCGACCAGGCAGAGCAGGCAATCTTCAATATCACCCAGAGCAAGGTTCAGCCAGGATTCTTGCCGGTTTCTGAAATGGTGCATGGAAGCATTGAGACCATTGAAAATCTATATAAGAAAAAGGAGAAAGTACCCGGAGTACCTTCCGGCTTTATAGATTTGGATAGAAAAACAGGAGGTTTCTATTCCTCGAATCTAGTAGTTATTGCCGGGCGACCTTCAATGGGCAAGACCTCATTCTGTTTGAGTATTGCTCGCAATGTAGGAATTAGTGAATCCCTTCCAGTAGCAATTTTCAGCTTGGAAATGTCTCGAGAAGAAATAGTCTTGCGCCTTCTCTGTTCAGTGGCTAAAGTTAGTATGCATAAGGTGCGAACAGGTTTCATTGATAAGAAAGACTGGACTCCTCTAACCAATGCGGCTTCTATTCTCTCCAACGCTCCGATTTTCATTGACGATTCTCCCGCAATTTCGGTTTTGGAGATGAAAGCCAGAGCCAGGCGATTGCAGGCCGAAAGGGGACTTTCCCTAGTCATAGTTGATTACCTACAACTTATGCCGGGTCGCACAGGAAGAGCCGAATACCGACAGCAAGATATCTCAGAAATTACACGTTCTCTAAAGAACATGGCCAAGGAACTAAAGATTCCTGTTATCGCTATTTCCCAGTTGTCCAGGGAGACCGAAAAGAGACAATCAAAAAGGCCACAACTTTCGGATTTGAGAGAGTCCGGGGCAATAGAGCAGGATGCTGATTTGGTTGCTTTTATCTACAGGGAAGATTATTACGATCCCAAAGACGCCCCTCCTGGAGTTACAGAAATAATAATTGGAAAACAACGAAATGGCCCCACAGGTTCGGTGAAACTGAAGTTTCTAAATGAATATACTTGTTTTGAGAATTTATCGAAACAACCTGAATAGATTATGCCAAAATCCCGCTATCCTTCCCGTTATGCTATCCCTTTTCTCCGACCGACCTGGGCTGAAATCGATTTAGCTGCCTTCCGACACAATTTCCGAGAGATAAAGAGAAAACTAAGGAAAGGTGTCTCTATTCTTTCCGTAGTTAAGGCCGATGGTTACGGGCACGGTATGGAAGAGATTGCTCGCACCAGCCTATCCTGCGGAGCAAAGATTCTGGGAGTGGCCAACATTGAAGAAGGAATATTCCTGAGAAAGAGAGGAATTAGAGCACCTATCCTTGTTCTGGGAAGTGTTTACCCGTTATCCAATTTTACTTATATCTTGAGATACGGCCTCTCGCCCACGATTTGTAGCCTTCTGGCTTCAGAGGAGCTTTCTAAGATTGCCAGGAGAGCGAAGAAGAAAGTAAGAGTTCATATAAAAGTAGATACCGGGATGGGACGCATCGGGATTTCAGCGGAAAATGCTCCAGACCTTGTCAGGAGAGTCCTTCAGTTGCCAGGGATAATTGTTGAAGGAATCTACACTCATCTTGCGGCAGCAGATAGCGATCATCAATTCACCGTAGAGCAGATTAGGAAGTTCCAAGCAGTTATTGATGAGCTGGAAGGAAACAATATAAAGATAAAGTACAAGCATGCGGCTAACTCTACAGCTGTCCTGTCTTATCCGGATGCCCATTTCAACCTGGTGAGGCCCGGAATATCACTTTATGGTTTTGCTCCTTTTGTGGGCGCAGAAAAAGAGATAAATTTGGAACCTGTAATGCAACTTAAGACGAGAATTGTATTTATAAAAAGGGTAAAGAAAGGAACGAGCGTAAGTTACGGTCGAACCTGGAAAGCAGAGAGAGACTCTATGATTGGAACACTTCCTATAGGCTATGCGGATGGATACAATCGTTTGCTTTCAAATCGGGCTGAGGTCTTGATTTGCGGGAAAAGGGTTCCTCTGGTGGGAAGGGTATGTATGGATATGTGTATGGTTGATGTTACTTCCCTGCCGGATGTCAAGGTTGGCGAGGAGGTAGTTTTAATTGGTTCTCAAGGAAAAGAGAGGATAACCGTCGATGAGATTGCAAAAATAATCGGGACTATTACTTACGAAGTGGTCTGTGGGATAAGTAAGAGAGTTCCACGAATCTACTTGTAGGCAGAATTTTCCCGATTTTCAATCGGGATTGTCCCGGTTCATGGGGATAGACCAAGATTCATCGGGGCAAGGAGAATGAAAATGAAGAGAAACAAAGTAAGGGAGATAATAGAGAAAGGTGAAGTTGCGCTGGGTCCATTTATGAAGTTTACCGACCCGGCTTCGGTGGAGATTGCAGGGAAGGCGGGCTTCGATTTCGTCATAATTGATATGGAACATGGACCGGTCTCGGTGGAAACGGCACAGAATCTAATAAGAGCCGCGGACTTAGTAGATATCACGCCAATCATAAGGGTGACTGAAAACGAGCCCGGATTCATCCTGAGAGCATTGGATATTGGTGCAGGTGGTGTGGAAGTTCCCCAGATTGGAACTAAGGAAGACGCCTTAAGACTTGTTCGGTCAGCAAAGTTTGCCCCACGGGGAAGCCGCGGAGTATGTCGCTTTGTACGGGCGGCTGACTATTCTGCCTCGGACCGCTATAAATATTTTGAGGAAGCCAATAAAGAAACTATAACTGTCCCCCATATTGAAGGGACCAAGGGAATAAGTAACCTGAAAGAGATATTATCGGTGGAGGGTCTGGATATCGTATTTGTTGGACCTTACGACCTTTCTCAATCCCTGAATATACCAGGCCAGGTGGAAGACTCGAGAGTCGTGGAAAAGATGAGAGAAGTAGTCAATATGTGCAAAAAAAGCAGACTTGCCGTGGGAACATTTGTAGACGACTTTAAGGCGGCAAAGAAATGGATTGCTCAAGGCGTTCAGTATATCTCTTTTTCCGTTGATGTGGGAATCTTCTACGAAGCCTGCAGGAGTATAGTTAGAGAACTTAAGGAGTAGCGGAGCGACAGCGCCGCATTGACCATGTCATTACGAGGGCGAAGCCCGTGGTAATCTCGTGTGGAATTACGAGATTGCTTCACTTCGTTCGCAATGACATTGCTACTCCAAATGGAGTAAGGGATGCCACCTACAATTGTTATAACTATGGGCGACCCTGCAGGCATTGGCCCTGAGATTATTATTAAGGCTTTGAGTCTAGCGGAAATATATGAAATTTGTCAACCCGTTGTAGTTGGTAGCGCACGGGTTTTAGAGGTGGCTTTAGAATTTTCCCGGAGTCCGGCATTGATCGGGAAGCCGAAACTCAATCCCATCACGGAAATCGGAAAGGCGAGATTCAAACATGGGGCTATTGACATCTTCGATTTAGCAAATATAGATGGGGAAAGACTAAAACTAGGGAAGGTAGACCCCATGTGCGGTAAGGCGTCATTTGAATATATAAAGAAGGGAGTCGAAATAGTCCAGAGTGGAGCAGCTAAAGCTATGGTCACCGCTCCTCTCTGTAAGAAAGCGATGGAAGAAGCGGGACTTTCTTATCCCGGGCACACAGAACTCTTAGCCGAACTTACAGGCACAAGAGATTTCGCTATGATGCTTGTGGGAGGCAATTTGAAGGTGGTCCTGGTGACCCGACATCTCCCGGTAAAAGATGTAGCCTCTTCGCTCACTAAAGAGAAAGTTCTACTCGCTATGAGATTAGGAGTGGAGGCAATGGAGGCCTTTGGAATAGATTCACCTAAAGTCGGGGTTTGTGCATTGAATCCCCATGCTGGGGAATGGGGAGTCCTCGGCAAGGAAGAGGTTGAGACAATTCTTCCAGCTATAGAGGAAGCGAGAAAGGAAGGGACTGCTGTTAGTGGACCTCTTCCCAGCGATAGAGTATTCTACGACGCCGCTGGAGGCAGATACGACTTGGCAGTGGCAATGTATCACGACCAAGCACTGATTCCTGTAAAACTTCTATCTTTTACCAGAAGCGTGAATGTCACTTTAGGTTTGCCTTTTGTCCGTACTTCACCGTGCCATGGAACAGCCTTCGACATTGCCGGGCAGAACAAGGCAAATCCCCAGAGTTTTATAGAGGCAATAAGACTAGCCGCAAAGTTAGTACAGATGAAGGGATAGTTTTCGGAGTCGCTCGGTTAGTGAAACCTCGCTCAAAATCGGCCAGCGCTCGGGGGAAACCTGGCCGATTTAAAGCTCCTGAAACTATCCCTTCATCCCTAGGGTGGCATAAGGTGGGGATAGTTTTCGGAGTCGCTTGGTCAAAGACTGAAAAGATAGTTTGCTCATCACCGAGGAATTTCCCAACGCCAAAAAACTTCGGACTTTGCAGGGCACAAATCAAAACTCCTCGCTTCGCTCGTCGGACAATGATTTGCTAGAAAAAGTACCAGCCGTCCTCGTTTTTTGGCTGAAATTCCAAAAGTTCTTCGCAAACTATCTTTAATCTTCAGGTATTAAAAGGTAGGGATAGTTTTCGGAGTCGCTCGGGTAGTTGAACAGATTGAATCTGTGCCTAGGATACGACTGAAGATTTGCAGGCAGGGTTTTAACCGGGCAAAGCGCGTTCGAAGATGATAATGGAAAGATTCAGGCCGCGCAAGCGGTGGGGACAGAATTTTTTGGTTGACCATAATATTGCGAGGAAAATGGTCTCTTGCGCCGGACTGAGTCCAAAAGATACGGTGGTGGAAATCGGTGCAGGGAAAGGAATTCTGACTAGCAAGATTGCATCGCTGGTAAAGAAAGTCATTGCTATAGAGATTGACAAGAAACTATCTAGTTTTCTTCGAGAAGAGTTGAAAAATTACAAAAACGTGGACGTTATAGAAGGAGATTTTTTGAAATTGAATATTTCGCAGTTTTTGGGCTCAGTTCCAGAGAGGTCAGTAAAAGTTATTGCGAACTTGCCCTATTATATTACTTCACCAATAATCGTGAAATTACTAAATATGAGACGGTGGTCCGAGGCTACCCTTATGTTACAGAGGGAGGTCGGAGAGAGAATTACGGCTTGTCCCGGGGGCAAAGATTATGGGGCATTATCTATTCTGGTACAGTACCATTGCGATGTAGAGAAGCAATTCAATGTGTCCAGAAATGTATTTCGCCCCAGGCCGGATGTCGATTCGGTCGTCGTTAAGTTGAAACTTTTGAAGCATCCCAGAATAAAAGTAAAAGATGAAAAGCTTTTTTTTGAAATTGTCCATGCAGCCTTTTCACAGAGAAGGAAGAAATTGAGTAATTCCATAAGTAAAGGCTTGAGAACGGACAAGCATATCTTAGAGGAAAGTTTGGAAAAATTGAATATCTCGCCATTCAGGAGGGCAGAAACCATAAGCATAGAAGAGTTTGCTCGGATTTCCGATTCCTTGCAGACCGGGTAATAATCTTTATGATTGGGAGCTGACCTTGACCGGCCCAAAGAAAGGGACGGCATGCCGAAAGGTCAGCATAGACTGCGTCCGTCCCCTACAAGAAGGGAAAGATAGCGCTTTCCGACTACAAAAAGCCAATGAGAATGTACCTGCAAAGTGAACGATTTCGTCAACATAGATACGAAGGGAAAAGGACGAGAGTTTACGCTTTGCTGGGTTTTCTCTTCCTGATAGGCTCGCTCGCGCTTATCTCTTTTTTTCGGAATAAGAATGTTCCCAATATAACCCCTCCACAAGTCGTGATTTCCACAGGGACGTTTGCCCAGGGTGACTCCCTGTACAGTTGTCTTAGTGAACGGGGACTTTCTTCCAGCGAAATTCTGACTCTGAAAAAAATGCTTGATCCCCTTTTTGATACTAGAAGATGCTACCCGGGTGACAACTATGAGATAATGACTTCTACTAGTGGGGTTCTCGAAGGTTTCAATTACCACCCAGGGCCTCTGGAGATATATGGGGTTAAGAGATCTCCTTCCGGAGAACTAATTGCTTTCCACCAGAAAATACCCTTAGAGAAACGCATTATTGGACTGGTAGGAAGAATAGAGACTTCTCTGTACGATTCTATGGTTCAGCTTGGACAGTCACCAGAACTTACTTTGAGGTTTGCAGACATATTTGCCTGGCAGATTGATTTCTTGACCGAACCCCGTTCTGACGATACTTTCAAATTAGTCTGGGAGAAATTCTATAAAGAAGGAAAAGAATTTTCTGACGGAGCGATATTAGCTGCCCAATATTTGGGGAAAGAGGTAAGTCATACTGCAATACTTTTTGAAGATCCGGAAGGCCTTAGAGATTATTATACGATAAAAGGCGAGTCTTTAAGAAAGGAATTCCTACGTTCTCCTCTTAACTACCGTAGAATTAGCTCCTATTTCTCATACAGAAGGTTGCATCCAATTTTGAAATACTATCGTCCACATTTGGGTATTGACTATGTAGCTCCTTTAGGTACTCCAGTTGGAAGTATTGGTGACGGAGTGGTAACTCATGTAGGAAGGCAAGACGAATATGGCAGGTTTGTTAAGATCAGGCATAAAAATGGTTACTATTCCGCCTACGGGCATCTATCTCGATACGGAAGAGGAATCAGGACGGGGGCTAAGGTTGGGCAGGGCCAGGTAGTTGGCTATGTCGGTGTGAGTGGATTGGCTACAGGTCCACATTTGGACTTCAGATTAATTCGTAATGGCAGGTTCGTCAATTTTTTGAAAATCCAAATTCCTGCTGCAGACTGTGTGAAAGATAGATACAGGAAGGAATTTGAAATAAGAAAAAGGGAACACTTATCACAGCTGGGAATACTCTCCTCCTACCGTTCATTTCCCCACACAATAGATGAGAAGTTTGAAAAAACCGCAGGCCAATAACTGCGATAGATAATATCTCTAATTCTTAATATCACCCGCTCCATAAACCTGCCAAAAATTAACAAAAAATTAACATTTTTTTAACATATTTATAACATTAGTGAGGTATACTAAATGTAGAGGTGAAATGGCGGGGAGAAAAAAGTTTACAAAAATTTTACAACTTATTTACAAAAATAATACAACCGTTCTGATATAATTATATCCAGGCACTACTGAAATAACCCAGGAATCCGATAAAGGCAAACTCCGAGCGATCGGAGGACGTCCTAACAAAAGCGGGACACCGACTGAAAAGTCGGGGCAAAGCCACGGGTCTTATTTAGACAGCCGGGTTGCCGCACACGAAATATGGGGAGTAAGATAGCCGGGTTACCGAAGATTAAGAAGTCTTTGCTAACTCGGCTTTTTTCTTGGTTTCGAAGGAGTGGAAGCGGGCGGTTGCTTTACAAGAGGGTGGCAAAATCTACGGTTTGCTAATATCGGGGAAGAGCGGAGGATGCACCTGTAGAGCAGCCCCGAAAGGGTGACTTTTATGACCGCCCGCAAAAGTGAAAGAAACTTTACGCTTTGGCGCCATAGAAAGGTATGGGTAATGTAGGCGTAGTAGGGGTGGTCCCGATGTATCGGTATAGTCACCTGTAGGGGCGGTAGTCCGTGCCCGCTCGAATGGAGGAACGGCACGGCGAAAGATCGGCATAAACTGCGTCGTTCCCCTATAGGAAAATTAATGAAGACATTTGTAGTCACAATTTCAAATTGTGCACCAGTCTTCAGAGAGAGGGAAATATGAACAGATTAAAGGTTCTAAAAACCATCTTAATTACATTTGTTTTTCTGTTAGCTTATCAGCTTGTCAATCTTGTATATGCCTCTGAGCCGGGGACAACAGGGGCAAACTTTTTGAAGATAGGGGTAGGTTCCCGGGCAGCGGGGATGGGAGAGGCACAGGTGGCAGTTTGCAATGATGTAACGAGTGTCTTCTGGAATCCAGCGGGTTTGGCAGGGATAGGTAGCCAGGAAGCTTCCTTTATGTACAATCTCTGGTTTGAGGGGATAAGGTCACAATATTTTGGTTACACCTATCCTCATCCCACGATTGGGACATTTGCCGGGAGCATAAACTATCTATCAATGGATAAGATTCAGGGGTATACAGCAAATGGTGTAAAGGCAGGAGAGGTAACAGCCTGTGACCTATTAGGAGTTCTGTCCTATGCCAGGGAGCTCCCTTATTATGGGATATATGGAGGGATAAACCTGAAGTTGATTCAACAGAAGTTAGAGAAGGAATCTTCTTTTGCCTGTGGTTTTGATATAGGAGCTATGGGAGGTTTGGGGAGGTGGCTTAAGGTAAAAGGACTGGAGGATTTGACGGTAGGGTTAAATTTACAGAATTTGGGGACAGGGGTGATATTTGAAGAAGAGGTGGGTAATCTTCCATTGAACTTGAAGTTTGGAGTGGGGATAACGAAGGAAGTATTGGGAGACCCTCTGACCATAGCGATAGATGGTAATCTACCGAATGATAATGATTTCTATGGTAGTTTCGGGATAGAGTACTGGGTGAGGGATTTGATAGCATTGAGGCTGGGCTATAAGAGTGGAGAGGACTTAGGGAAAGGGATAAGTTTTGGAGGGGGTATAAAGGTTAACATATTCCAGTTAGACTATGCGCTTGTCCATTTTGGGGAATTGGGATATACCCACAGGATAGGGATAGTGACCAGGTTTGGTAAGGAGGCAAAGGCGATCCTGATAGAGAGAGCATTTAAGAGAGGGATGGAATACTACAATGCGGGCAAGTATCCCGAGGCGATATTAGAGTTCAACAAGGTTCTTGGGCTTGACCCGGAAAACGAGAAGGCTCTGGAGATGATGAAAAGAGCCAATGAGAAGTTGATAAAATGAAAATAGGGACAGCGACCATTTTCTAAGACGGCACTCTGAAGAGTGCCCGACCAAAACGGTTTAAGTTTTGGAGTCCTTCTGAAAGGAAGGTGGTAAGTTCTAAGGAGGTCTTAAATGAAAAAAGTAATCTTATTAACTGTTTTCACATTCTTATTTTCCTTAGGTTTTTCCTTTGCTGAAGTTCCCTGCAAGATAAACTATCAGGGGAGATTAATAAAGGATGGTGTGCCTGTGAATGGAACAGTGAACATGGAGTTTAAATTATACGACCAACCCACGGGGGGAAATCTTAAAAAGACGATTACTCTGACTAGTGTTTCAGTATATAATGGTCTGTTCAGGGCAGTGCTCGATTTAGAAGGTATAGACTGGACAGCTGGACAAACAATATATTTAGAAGTGAAGGTAGGAACTGATGTTTTATCCCCGAGAGAAGAGATATATGCTTACCCGTATGCAATAAACACGCGCTTTCTTGAAGGGAAGGCAAAGGATTATTTCATAAACACATCGGCAGACACACAAAGAAAGGATGGTGGATTAAATATAATGGGCGATGTCGGCATCGGCACAGCGAGCCCAGGAGCAAAACTGGAAGTAGCAGGTCAAATTAAAATCACCGGCGGTTCTCCAGCCGCAGGGAAGGTTTTAACATCAGATGTTTCGGGTTTAGCCTCTTGGCAAGCTCCGGCCGCTGGTGGTGGGGGAGCCTATGGCATGGCTTATAGGACATCTAAATATACTACCCCAATTACAAGCCAATGGTTTGATCTGCCTCTTGAAGCCAACTCTGATTTGGTTAATGTAACTCATAGCACAACAGTGAATCCCGCAAGAGTTACTGTGAATGTTGCTGGCACCTATTTAATCCATTATTATGTCTACATTGGTGGATGGATTAATACAAATACGAGAACAAGACTTTACAAAAATGGCGTTTCAGATATCCTAGGAAGTTATGGGGAGGCTGAGCCGGACGCTGAGTCTGTCAGCAACCAGATTATAACAAGTTTGTCGGCAAATGACTATATCACCCTCCAATTCTACACAGCCGTCACCGAGCATAATGTCATGCGTGTGACGCTCACGGTAGTAAAGATCGGACCATAAGGGAAATTAAATGAAAATAGGGACAGCGACCATTTTATAGGAGGTAACTACAGATGAAAAAAGTAATCTTATTAACTGTTCTGGCATTCTTATTTTCTTTAGGTCTTTCCTTTGCTGAAGTTCCCTGCAAGATAAACTATCAGGGGAGATTAATAAAGGATGGTGTGCCTGTGAATACACCGGTGAATATGGAATTCAAATTGTACACACAACTGACAGGAGGGACACCTATAAAGACGATTACTATGAGTAGTGTTCCGGTATATAATGGTCTATTCAGGGCAGTGCTTGATTTAGAAGGTATAGACTGGACAGCTGGGCAAACAATCTATTTAGAAGTGAAGGTAGGAACTGATGTTTTATCCCCGAGAGAAGAGATATATGCGTACCCGTATGCAATAAACACGCGCTTTCTTGAAGGGAAGGCAAGGGATTATTTCATAAACACATCGACAGACACACAAAGAAAGGATGGCGGATTGAATATAATGGGCAACGTCGGCATCGGGACGACAAGTCCTGAGGCGAAGTTGGATGTGAATGGTGTTATCAAGGCTAAAGGATTAGTTTTACATTGTGCGAAAATGAGCAGAGTAAACAGCACCCAAGCCATCCCAACACAAGTGAATACGAAAATTAATTTTGACACAGAAGGTTATGACATAGGTAGCATAGCTGATACGACCTCAGATAAGTTTACTATTTCCCAACCTAGCAGATATCTTGTTACAGCAAGCTGGGGCGCTCAGGGTTCAGCAAATACACAAGTTCAAGTTTGGATAAATGGTGTATGCGCAGGAAGGCAATGGATTGCTTACCCCGGTGGTGTTATCGGTGACACGGTTCCGGTATTTACAAGTGTCTATAACTTAAATACTGGCGACGTAGTGGAGATGTATGTTTTCACAATACCGGCAACAAACACCATGGTTGATCCGTCCGCCGTACCGCAAATGACTGTGACCCAATTAAACTGAGAATTCAGGGGACATTCAGGGGACACAATACTTAATTATTTGAAAAATAGAAAACAGGGACAGCGACCATTTTATAGGAGGGAACTACAAATGAAAAAGGTAATCTTGTTAACTGTTTTCACACTGTTATTTTCCTTAGGTTTCTCGTTTGCTGAAGTTCCCTGCAAGATAAACTATCAGGGGAGATTAATAAAGGATGGTGTGCCTGTGAATGCATCGGTAAATATGGAATTCAAATTGTACACGCAACTGACAGGAGGGACTCCTATAAAGACGATTACTCTGAGTAGTGTTCCAGTATATAATGGTCTATTCAGGGCAGTGCTTGATTTAGAAGGTATAGACTGGACAGCTGGGCAAACAATCTATTTAGAAGTGAAGGTAGGAACTGATGTTTTATCCCCGAGAGAAGAGATATATGCGTACCCGTATGCAATAAACACGCGCTTTCTTGATGGAAAGGCAAAAGATTATTTCATAAACACATCAGCAGAGATCCAGACAAAACAGGGTGGATTAAATATTATGGGTCCCGTTGGCATCGGGATAACAACTCCCGGGGCGAAGCTTCATATTGGCGGAACACCAGGTACGGATGGTATTATGTTCCCTGATGGGAGTCTTCAAACCACTGCAAACAGCTCTGGAACTGCAAACAGCTTTGGAACCTGGACTAGCAAAGATAGTTCAGGAAATACATTAGTTAAAAATACGGTTTATCGAGTAACTAGCGATGGCTTTATCACTGCTTATACTACTGATTATTGGGAGGGTTTTGACTTCCTTAGCGACGCGAGTAATCCCCCAACAGTAACTCGAATGAGGGTTCTTGGTGGACATGGAAATGACAGAATGGGAGGAATGTGTCCTGTAAGAAAGGACGATTATTTTAGGGTTGTACGAGCTAACGGAAATGCGATAATACAATGGCTTCCTATTGGTTCAGGTTCTTGTGTGAAACAATAAAAAAGAAAATAGGGTCAACTCAAAAATAGGGAAAGTGACCATTTCATAAGGGATAAGTACAAATGAAAAAAGTAATCTTATTAACTGTTTTCGCCTTCTTATTTTCCTTAGGTTTTTCCTTTGCTGAAGTTCCCTGCAAGATAAACTATCAGGGGAGATTAATAAAGGATGGTGTGCCTGTGAATGGAACGGCAAATATGGAATTCAAATTGTACACACAACTGACAGGAGGGACTCCGATAAAGACGATTACTCTGAGTAGTGTTCCGGTATATAATGGTCTATTCAGGACAGTGCTTGATTTAGAAGGTATAGACTGGACGGCTGGACAAACGATCTATTTAGAAGTGAAGGTAGGAACAGATGTTTTATCCCCGAGAGAAGAGATATATGCGTATCCATATGCAATAAACACGCGCTTTCTTGAAGGGAAGGCAAAGGATTATTTCATAAACACATCAGTAGACACACAAAGAAAGGACGGAGGGTTGAATATAATGGGTAATGTGGGCATCGGGACGGCGAGTCCTGGGGCGAAGTTAGATGTCAATGGGAGAATGAAAGTATCTGGTGCCGCTTTTACACCTCAAACAATGGTCATACCGGGTGGTTCATATATTCAAACAACTTTGGCGTCACCTGGTGATTGGCAAGAAGATCTGCCCAGAGCGTTTTTTCCGTGGACTTTTTACAAGAATACATACGGAGTAACCAAACTTCATGCTAAGCTTATCAGCTGGTTAACCAACACTGGCGGTAAAACCGTGACCGTGAAAATGTACTATCAAAAAAATGATCCTTATATAACGGTAGAGTTGGCAAGTATTTCTCGGACCGGTACAGGCTGGGCAAAAGTCGAATCGCCTTGGGTCGATGTTTGGTCTATAGTAGGGACAGAGGAAGACCTTGCCCACATTGGTTGTATGATGTATGTCACTGGTGGAGGCACAGGCGCTGCTGACGGCGCCACGATAATCCTAAGAACGGAATAGAGGAGAAAATGGGGTCAACTCTATTTTTTCTTTAGTAGTTTACAATAAGATAATCTAAAAGGAGATTACGAAAATGAAAAAGGGAAAATTAATTTTTATTGTTGTATTTGTGGTGTGCAGTTTTCTTACTGGGAGACTATTTGCAGCATATGAACTTGAAAAACCCAATTGGTGTGTGATTGATTGTGGTTTGGAGGGTACTATTGGAACGGGAAGTTATGCATTGGACTGTTCAATTGGACCTCTTGGCCCCGTTAACTGGCAACCAGCGCCACCTACAGGAACAATAGTGGAGTCAGGGTTTTACCATATTTGGGACCCGATGTTATCAGTGAGCCCTACTTCACTTGATTTTGGAACTACTGGAGAGAGATTGACGATAACAGTAAAAAATACAGGGGGAGGGCCACTCAGCTGGAATGCAGGTGGGTATCCGGGGTGGTTAACTTTAAGTAAAACTTCAGGGAATTTAGGAGCTGGGAGTTCAGAGAATGTGACAGCGACAGTTTCCAGGGCAGGGAAATCACCTGGGACTTATACTGGAACAATAAGCTTTACCAGTATTGTTGGAGGTAGTCAGAATGTTTCAGTATCTATGACTGTGCCACAACCAAGCCCGGATCCTGTTCTGTCAGTGAGCCCGACTTCACTTGATTTTGGAACAACTGGAGTGAGCTTGACGATAACAGTAAGGAATGCGGGAGGGGGGACACTTGACTGGAGTGCCAGTGAGAGTTTAGACTGGTTAGGTTTAAGTAAGACCTCAGGAAGTTTAGGAGGAGGAATTTCAGAGAATGTGACAGCGACAGTTTCCCGGTCAGCGAAATCGCCTGGAACTTATACTGGGACAGTAAGCTTTACCAGTATTGTTGGAGGCAGTCAGAATGTTTCAGTATCTATGACTGTTCCCGAGCCAGCCCCGGCGTTATCAGTGAACCCTACTTCACTTGATTTTGGAACTACTGGAGTGAGTTTGACGATAACAGTAAGGAATGCGGGAGGGGGAGTACTTGACTGGAATGCCAGTGAGAATATAGACTGGCTAAGTCTAAATAAGACTTCAGGGAGCTTAGGAGGAGGAAGTTCAGAGAGTGTAACAGCGACAGTTTCCCGGACAGGGAAATCACCTGGGACTTATAATGGAACAATAAGTTTTACCAGTAATGGAGGAAGTCAGAATGTTTCAGTATCTATGACTGTACCACAGCCAGACCCGGCGTTATCAGTGAGCCCGACTTCACTTGATTTTGGAACTACGGGAGTGAGCTTGACGATAACAGTAAGGAATAGCGGAGGAGGGACACTTAACTGGAATGCCAGTGAGAGTTTAGACTGGCTAAGTCTAAGTAAGACCTCAGGAAGTTTAGGAGGAGGAATTTCAGAGAATGTGACAGCGACAGTTTCCAGGACAGGGAAATCACAGGGAACTTATAGTGGGACAATAAGCTTTACCAGTAGTTATGGTAACCAGAATGTTTCAGTATCTATGACTGTGCCAGATACAACGCCACCAATAATTTCCAACTTAAGAGTGAATCCAACAATAGCTAATGCAGAAGTGGTTTTAACCATCACATTCACAGTAAGTGAAACATTACAGAGTAATCCTTTAGTGACAGTGGCAGGGAATGCAGCTATTATCAGTGGTAAAGTTGGGAATGACTATGCCTACATTTATGATGTGCAAGGGATAGAAGGACAGGGAAGGAACAAGCCAGTCAATGTTTCAGCTGCAGATTTAGCCGGGAATATAGGTTCAGCAAGTACAACAGTTGCATTAGATTTTACAGCGCCAAATTGTGAAGCAGATAAATGGGGAGTCTGGCATTCAACAGATATAGTCATAACATTAACTGCGATAGATGAAGAAGAAGAGGCATCAGGTCTTGCCATAGCGAGGTATAACTGGGATACACAGGCATCTGAGACTGTAGGCACAGCGTATAATAATGGAGACACAATTGTTCTCTCTACCGAGACAGGAGAGGATGGTAAGGAACTACATTTGTATGCGAGAGACAATGCAGGAAATATAAAAAAGTGGAATAAAACATATTATCTTGATAAAACAGGGCCGATTTGTTCAGCAGATAAGAGTGGGGTCTGGCATAGACAAGATATCACGATAACATTAACGTGTAGTGCCGGTACCGGATATATAAAAACAGCGATGTACAACTGGGATACACCGGCATCTGAGACAGTAGGAACGCCCTATTTTAATGGAAAGGAACTTACTCTTAATACAGAGGTAAATGGTAGAACACTTTACCTATACGTCAAGAGCAGTGTAGACAGAGAAAAGACCTGGAGTGGAAACTATTATCTTGATAAGACAGATCCGATTTGTTCAGCGGATAAGGGTGGGACCTGGCATAGGGAAGATATAAACATAGTATTGGTTGCGACAGATGAAGGAAATGAAGCATCAGGTATTAAAGTAGCGAGGTATAAGTGGGATACACCGGCATCTGAGACTGGAGGAGTGGTCTATGGTAATGGTAATACAATTACTCTTACTACAGAGACAAACGGCAGGGCACTTTACATATATGTAAAAGACAATGCAGGAAGAGAGAAAACCTGGAGTGGAACATATTATCTTGATAAAACACCACCGTCGAATTGTTTAATATCAATAAACGGTGGAGATGAGTATACGAACACTACCTCAGCTGCATTGACTCTTTCGGCAAGCGACGGAGATATTGGAAGTGGTGTGAGCAAGATGCAGTTCAGTAGTGACGGAGTTAAGTGGAGTAGTGAAGAGGACTATGCTACGAGTAGGTCCTGGATGCTAACAGAAGGTGATGGGGGAAAGGCGGTATATGTACAGTATAAGGATAATGTTGGTAACTGGAGTGCTATTATAAGTGATACGATAATTCTGGATACAATTTCACCGATAGTAAAGCTTTTGGTGGAGAAGGCAAGGATACTTCCTGATGGGGAGATAGTAGGGGTTATTCCTGATACAGGGATGGAAGCCAGATTCAGTAAGGTGATGGATGGGATATCGGTAAGTGAGGGCTTGAAGCTTGTAGCGCTGAGAGATAACCTGAATAAAGCGATAAATGAAGAAGTCTCTCTTAACTTTGAGTGGGATGGCTCTACAAAGACAGCGAGGATGAATTTGAAGACAGGGGAACTAAAGAAGAACTATCTCTACAGGCTTGGGGTTACAGATAAGGTTAGAGACCTTGCAGGCAATACAGTTAAGGGGGAGGGAGAACTTATTTTCCGGACAATAATGGACCACACAAAGAAGAATGCTGTAGTCAAAGTGAGCAATGAAAGACTCATCGTGACTCTGGAGGCGAATGCGCTTAAAGAGGATGGATATTTAGTTATTAATACAGAACCTCTAACCTATCAGTTTGAGATTAATCCTGAAGTGATAAATGTGGCTAATGAGAAGAGTATAGCTAATAGATGGTATCCAATTGAAGGATGCCTTTGGGAGATCAAGGCATGTAAGAAGAGCGGGAATTGGATTAAAGATAATTTTGGTTCTGAGGTAAAGATTACCTTCCCCTACGATGAGAAGGGAGTGGTGGGGAATACTGCAATCCCTTTAAGTGAGGATACCCTGATGGCATTCTGGCTGAATGAGGAGGATTCTAATTGGGTGAAGGTGCCTGGCTCGAGGGTGGATAGAGAGAATAATGTAGTTATCACAGGTGAGGTTCCAAAGTTCTCAGTATTTTCTTTGCTGGGTACAGCATTATACGACTTGAGAGACGCTTATGCCTATCCAGTTCCCTGGAAGCCGAATGATGGCAAGGATGAGACGGGGACAGAAGAGGGAGGGATTACGTTTACCCGTTTATATACTGAAGCTGTAATCAGGATTTATACCATAAGTGGAGAACTGGTGAAGGAGTATGAGTACAAGCCGACATATAGTGGGGAATGGAAATGGGATGTGAAGACATCAAATGGGGAGAAAGTGTTCAGTGGTGTGTATATATACTATATTGAGAGTGAGAAGGAGCGCAAGACAGGAAAACTGGTAATAATCAGATAAAATGTAGCTCGAGTATGGGCGGCACTCCATGGTAGCTGTGTAGGGCTGGCGTGTAGTTTACCATGACAAATTGGGGTGACCGCCTTTGGCTTTGTGGTTACAAGAAACGAGGGAAATATGAACAGATTAAAGATTTTAGAGGTGATTTTAATTACATTTACTTTTCTGTCAGCATGTGAATTTTCCAGCTTTGCGTATGCCTCTGACCCGGGGACAACAGGGGCAAACTTTTTGAAGATAGGGATAGGGCCCCGGGCAGCAGGGATGGGGGAGGCACAGGTGGCAGTTTGCAATGATGTAGCGAGCGTCTTCTGGAATCCAGCAGGTTTAGTAAGGATAGGAAGCCAGGAAGCTTCCTTTATGTACAATCTCTGGTTTGAAGGGATAAGGTCACAATATTTTGGTTATACCTATCCTCATCCCACGATTGGGACATTTGCTGGGAGCATAAACTATCTCTCAATGGATAAGATTCAGGGGTATACAGCAAATGGTGTAAAGGCAGGAGAGGTAACAGCCTATGACCTATTAGGAGTTCTGTCGTATGCCAGGGAGCTCCCTTATTATGGGATATATGGAGGGATAAACCTGAAGTTGATTCAACAGAAGTTAGAGAAGGAATCATCTTTTGCCTGTGGTTTTGATATAGGGGTTATTGGAGGTTTGGGGAGGTGGCTTAAGGTAAAAGGACTGGAGGATTTGACGGTAGGGTTAAATTTACAGAATTTGGGGACAGGGGTGATATTTGAAGAAGAGGTGGGTAATCTTCCCTTGAACTTGAAGTTTGGAGTGGGGATAACGAAGGAAGTATTGGGAGACCCTCTGACCATAGCGATAGATGGTAATCTACCGAATGATAATGATTTCTATGGTAGTTTCGGGATAGAGTACTGGGTGAGGGATTTGATAGCATTGAGGCTGGGCTATAAGAGTGGAGAAGACTTAGGGAAAGGGATAAGTTTTGGAGGAGGGATAAAGGTTAACATATTCCAGTTAGATTATGCTCTTGTCCATTTTGGCGAATTGGGATATACCCACAGGATAGGGATAGTGACCAGATTTGGTAAGGAGGCGAAGGCGATACTGATAGAGAAGGCATTTAAGAGAGGGATGGAGTACTATAATGAGGGAAAGTATCCTGAGGCGATATTAGAGTTCAACAAGGTTCTCGGGCTTGACCCGGAGAACGAGAAGGCTCTGGAGATGATGAAAAGAGCCAATGAGAAGTTGATAAAATGAAAATAGGGACAGCGACCATTTTTCGTAAAATAGGACAAATAGACAAATAGGGACAGCGACCGTTTTATAGGGGAAAATGGGGTCAACTCTGTTTTTCCTTACTGGAGCTCGACCATGAGAACGAGAGGGCTCTGGAGATGATGAAAAGAGCCAATGAGAAGTTGATGCCCCAATCGAGGTAGCTGAGGGAACGGACTGGAATAGAAAAGTAGAGATACTAATCCTTAAATACGGAAGGGAGTAGACTGTTACGATGGTGATGACAAGTAAAAAATCTTGTAAGGGAACTTTAATCTTATTTGTCGTATGCTTTTCATTAATAAGCTTTGCTCAAGAAGCATTGGGTAAGTATTCACTCGATTATCTAGCAAGGAAATATTCAAGTTATGGAGATACTCCGTGGCATGCCCTTGTTCAAAACAGTCTTGTTGTTGATAGTAATGATGCCTATTGCATATACTCAACCATCCAAGGAAACTGGATCCCATCGGACACCCGCACTGAGAACCTTACATTGAATGTCGATGGTGAGAAGAATCAAGGAGGAACAGAGCCGACGAGTGCTTTTCAAGTAATGTATAGAGTGTGGGATTATACAAAAGTTGTTGTTCAAACCAAAACATGGGGCGACCACGGCCAGGTGAAGTTAGACAGGGTTGATACATTTCAGAGAGAGTCTGAAACAAGCATCCTAATCAATGGCGTTCCCCGTTCCATCGACATTGGAAGTGGCCATCTGATAGAATTGAAGACTTGGTTTCCAGGTGACCAGGGAGGAGGGTACAGTTATCTAACTTTATTCAACGTTTCTTCAACATATTTTGACGTGCAGCAGATTGTCTGGGAATTCGATGAAGAGTATGATTCCGCCTATGTTAAAATAGACAGTTATATAGGACTTGTACAAGTCCCGGTATTATCAGTTAGTCCCACATCGCATGATTTTGGGACAAGTGAGACGAGTTACCAGTTCACGGTAAAGAATACAGGAGGGGGCACACTTAACTGGAATGCGAGTGAGAGTTTAGACTGGCTGAGTTTAAATAAGACCTCAGGGAGCTTAGGAGCAGGCAGTTCGGAGAATGTGACAGCGACAGTTTCCCGGTCGGGGAAATCGCCTGGAACTTATAATGGGACAATAAGCTTTACCAGTAATGGAGGGAATCAGAATGTTTCAGTATCTATGACTGTGTCAGGGGCGGACCCGGTGTTATCAGTGAGCCCCACATCACTTGATTTTGGAACTACTGGAGTGAGCTTGCCGATAACAGTAAAAAACACAGGGGGAGGGACACTCAGCTGGAATGCCAGTGAGAGTTTAGACTGGCTGAGTTTAAATAAGACCTCAGGAAGCTTAGGAGCAGGCAGTTCGGAGAATGTAACAGCGACAGTTTCCCGGACAGGGAAATCACCTGGAACTTATAATGGGACAATAAGCTTTACCAGTAATGGAGGGAATCAGAATGTTTCAGTATCTATGACTGTGCCAGGGGCGGACCCGGTGTTATCAGTTAGCCCCACATCGTATGATTTTGGCACGAGTGAGACGAGTTACCAGTTCACGGTAAAGAATACAGGAGGAGGGACACTTAACTGGAATGCGAGTGAGAGTTTAGACTGGCTAAGTTTAAATAAGACTTCGGGGAGCTTAGGAGCAGGAATTTCAGAGAATGTGACAGCGACAGTTTCCCGGACAGGGAAATCGCCTGGAACTTATAATGGGACAATAAGCTTTACCAGTAATGGAGGTAGTCAGAATGTTTCGGTATCTATGACTGTGCCACAACCAACCCCAGATCCTGTTTTATCAGTGAGCCCTACATCACTTGATTTTGGAACTACTGGAGTGAGCTTGACGATAACAGTAAGGAATAGCGGAGGGGGCACACTTAACTGGAATGCCAGCGAGAGTTTAGACTGGCTAAGTTTAAATAAGACTTCGGGGAGCTTAGGAGCAGGAATTTCAGAGAATGTGACAGCGACAGTTTCCCGAACAGGGAAATCGCCTGGAACTTATAATGGGACAATAAGCTTTACCAGTAATGGAGGTAGTCAGAATGTTTCGGTATCTATGACTGTGCCACAACCAACCCCAGATCCTGTTTTATCAGTGAGCCCTACATCACTTGATTTTGGAACTACTGGAGTGAGCTTGACGATAACAGTAAGGAATAGCGGAGGGGGCACACTTAACTGGAATGCCAGCGAGAGTTTAGACTGGCTAAGTCTAAGTAAGACCTCAGGAAGTTTAGGAGCAGGGATTTCAGAGAATGTGACAGTGACAGTTTCCCGAACAGGGAAATCACCTGGAACTTATAATGGGACAATAAGCTTTACTAGTAATGGAGGCAGTCAGAATGTTTCAGTATCTATGACTGTGGCAGATACCACGCCACCACAAATTTCTAATTTAATAGTAAATCCTACAATAGCTAAAACAGGAACGAATTTAACCATTACATTTACGGTAAGTGAAACATTACAGAGTAATCCTACAGTGATAGTGGCAGGGAATGGAGCTACTTTTAATAGTAAATCTGGTAATAATTATGCCTATAGTTATATAGTGAAAGGGACAGAAGGAGAAGGGAGTAAAGCAGTTAATGTTTCAGCTACAGATTTGGCCGGGAACACAGGTTCAGGATCTACAACAGTTACATTTGATTTTACGGCGCCAACAGTTACCAACTTGGCAGTAAATCCTGCAATAGCTAAAGAGGGGACGAATTTAACCATTACATTTACAGTAAACGAGACATTACAGGGTGATCCCTTAGTGATGGTGGCAGGAAATGCAGCAAGTTTCAATAGTAAATCCGGGAATAATTATACCTATACCTATAGAGTGCAGGGGACAGAAGGGGAAGGGAGTAAAGCAGTTACTGTTTCAGCTACAGATTCAGCCGGGAATACAGGTTCAGGATCCACAACAGTTACATTTGACTTTACAGCGCCGGCAGTTTCCAACTTAGTAGTAAATCCCACGATAGCTAAATCAGGAACGAATTTAACCATTACATTTACGGTAAGTGAAACATTACAGGGTAATCCTGTAGTGACAGTAGCAGGAAATGCAGCTACTTTTAATAGTAAATCCGGGAATAACTATGTCTATGCTTATACAGTGCAGGGGACAGAAGGGGAAGGGAATAAACCGGTGAATGTTTCAGCTACAGATTTAGTCGGGAACACAGGTTCAGCATCTAAAACAGTTACATTTGATTTTACAGCGCCGACAGTTTTCAATTTAACAGTAGCTCCTGCAACAGCCAAATCGGGAACGAATTTAACCATTACATTTACAGTAAGTGAAACATTACCGGGTAATCCTTTAGTGATGGTGGCAGGAAACGCAGCTACTTTCAATAGTAAATCCGGGAATAACTATGTCTATACTTATACAGTGCAGGGGACAGAAGGGGAAGGGAATAAACCGGTGAATGTTTCAGCTACAGATTCAGTCGGGAATACAGGTTCAGGGTCTACAACAGTTACATTTGATTTTACAGCACCGACAATTTCCAATTTAAGAGTAAATCCGACAATAGCTAAAGCAGGAGTGGATTTAACCATTACATTTACAGTAAGTGAAACATTACCGGGTAATCCTTTAGTGATGGTGGCAGGAAATGCAGCTGTTATAAATACTAAAGTTGGGAATGACTATGCCTACACTTATACGGTACAAGGGATAGAAGAAGACGGGAATAAGACAGTGAATGTTTCGGCTATGGATTTAGCCGGGAACCCAGGTTCGGCAAATACAACAGTTTTATTTGATTTCCGCGTGCCGAAGTGTGAAGCAGATAAGAGTGAAATTTGGCATGCAGAAGATATAATCATAACATTGACTGCGACAGATGAAGGAGAAGAGGCATCAGGTATTGCCATAGCGAGGTATAACTGGGATACACAGGCATCTGAGACTGTAGGCACAGCGTATAATAATGGAGACACAATTGTTCTCTCTACCGAGACAGGAGAGAATGGTAAGGAACTACATTTGTACGCAAGAGACAATGCAGGAAATACACAAATCTGGAGTGGAACATATAAACTTGATAAAACAGGGCCGATTTGTTCAGCGGATAAAAGTGGGGTCTGGCATATAGAAGATGTAACGATAACATTAACATTTAAAGCCAGTACTGGAGATATAAATATAGCAAATTATAATTGGGATACACCAGCGTCTTCGACCACAGGAAGAAGCTATTATAACGGACAGACTATTTCTCTTAATAAAGAGGCAAACGGCAAGCTACTCTACTTATATGTAAAAGATAATGTAGGAAGAGAGAAAACGTGGAGTGGAAGGTATTACCTTGATAAAACAGATCCGATTTGTTCAGCAGATAAGAGTGGAACCTGGCATAGAGAAGATATAAACATAGTATTGGTTGCGACAGATGTTGTATCAGGTATTGCAGTAGCCAGGTACAGGTGGGATACACCAGCATCTGAGACTGGAGGAGTGGTCTATGGTAATGGTAGTACAATTACTCTCACTACAGAGGCTAACGGCAGGACACTTTACTTATATGTAAAAGACATTGCAGGAAGAGAAAAAACCTGGAATGGAACCTATTATCTTGATAAAACGCCACCGTCGAATTGTTTAGTATCAATAAATGGCGGAGATGATTATACGAGCACTACTTCAATTACATTGACTCTTTCGGCAAGTGATAATGGAAGTGGTGTGAGTAAGATGAAGTTCAGGAATGAGGGAGAGAGCTGGACCAGTGAAGAGGATTATGGAACTAGTAAGTCCTGGACAATACCGGAGGGTGACGGGGAAAAAAGCGTATATGTGCAGTATAGGGACACTGCCGGTAATTGGAGTGCTGCTACAAGTGATACGATAATTCTGGATACAATTTCACCAATAGTAAAGCTTTTGGTGGAGAAGGCAAGGATACTTCCTGATGGGGAGATAGTAGGGGTTATTCCTGATACGGGGATGGAAGCCAGATTCAGTAAAGCGATGAAGAGTACAACAGTAGAAGAGGGGTTCGAACTCAAAGCGGTGAGGGATAACCTGAATAGAGCAATAAACGAGAAAGTTTCTCTTAACTTTGAGTGGGATGTCTCTACGAAGACAGCGAGGATGAATCTGAAGACAGGGGAGCTAAAGAAGAACTATCTCTACAGGCTTAGGGTTACAGATAAGGTTAGAGACCTGGCAGGCAATACAGTTAAGGGAGAGAGAGAACTTATTTTCCGGACAATAATGGACCACACAAAGAAGAACATTGTAGTAAAGGCAACTAATGAGAGACTTATGGTGACCTTGGAAGCCAATGCGCTTAAAGAGGACGGATATTTAATTATTAACGCAGAGCGGTCTCAGTTTGGTGTGGATCCTGAGGGCATAAATGTGGCTAATGAGAAGAGTACGACTAATAGATGGTATCCAATTGAAGGATGCCTTTGGGAGATTAAAGCCTGTAATAAGAATGGGAATTGGATTAAAGATAATTTTGGTTCTGAGGTAAAGATTACCTTTCCCTATGATGAGGAGGAAGTGGTGGAGAATACTCCAATCCCTTTAAGTGAGGAGACCCTGATGGCATTCTGGCTGAATGAAGAATATTCTAACTGGGTGAAGGTGCCTGGCTCGAGGGTGGATAGAGAGAATAATGTAGTTATCACAGGTGAGGTTCCAAAGTTCTCAGTATTTTCTTTGCTGGGTACAGCATTATACGACTTGAGGGACGCATATGCCTATCCAGTTCCCTGGAAGCCGAATGATGGCAAGGATGAGACGGGGACAGAAGAAGGAGGGATTACGTTTACCCGTTTATATACTGAAGCTGTAATCAGGATTTATACCATAAGTGGTGAACTGGTGAAGGAGTATGAGTACAAGCCGGGATATATGGGGGAATGGAAATGGGATGTGAAGACATCAAATGGGGAGAAAGTCTTCAGTGGTGTGTATATATATTATATTGAGAGCGAGAAGGAGTGTAAGACAGGAAAACTGGTAATAATTAGATAGAGAGTATTATTCTCCATATAAATTGATTCTGGTCAGGTATGCCGATATGGCGCCTGACCTTTTTATTTGTGTAGTGTAGGGGCTTGTCCCCGTAAACCCCGTTAGAAATGGGTGTTAGAAATTCTCCTGGGGAAATTTCTAACGGGGTAAAAATTACGGCTATGAAGGGCTATACTACCTACCTTACGTCCATAAAGGCCTACACTACCTCTACAAGGGATGCCGTGGCCAAGCCTGTTGTGTTACTAGACATATTTTACACTGAAATTGGAAAAAATCCCTGGTTTTAACCCCTTGAATTTTTCTTTCAAAGAGCCAAAACACACAGCCAAGCAGCCTAATTTTGGCTGCTGAGGGCTC
>Ga0315312_1000406_pt1 | contig 54558 bp, 43 predicted proteins | sample TDP7_MG_FD_203629 | JGI IMG/M metagenome (GOLD analysis project Ga0315312, IMG submission 203629) | Freshwater sediment microbial communities from Lake Towuti, South Sulawesi, Indonesia - TDP7 | ecosystem: Environmental > Aquatic > Freshwater > Lake > Sediment | place: Indonesia: South Sulawesi... | reverse complement strand
CCAGGCAATTGATGATTTTATTTCCACCCATAACGAAAAGGCAGCCCCTTTTGAATGGACAAAGCGTTATGTCAGATCAGTTCATCCTAAAAATAAGTACGCTTATTTATATAAGTAGATACTAGACCTATTCTTAAAATGCTTACTTTAAAGACCCTATATTTCTCCCAAATTCACCGCGCCTATGTTCTTTCCTTTAAAATCAAAATTTTCCGAAGAAAGATAATAACCTCTTGCTTCCGTGATAGCGAATAGGACTGAAATCTTTTATATCTACTGGCAACTCCCAGTTGCCGAGCCACAATGCGAAAAGTGAGGTCTCCAATATTCTTCCTTCTTCCCCCTTTTTTAAAATTTCTAAGAGATACTCCGGGTTACAGCCCCCTAGATCTAACCATCCGTGGCGCAACACAGCAGGCAATAACTCTGGCACTTTTGAAATTACTAACAACGATCCTGCTAAGGCATCAAATGCCGTATTTATCGTGGCTTTGTAAAAATTATCGATTCTCTTGTGTTTTAAATCGTTGTTTGTTGTCCACCATGTAGGAGTTGTGAAAATCCTACTCCCTTGTTTTGACCAAATACCGAAGGGACTTCGATAGGAAGGAGGTGAAATGAGCAGAATTATTTTCCGAGCTGGCAATTTAAGTTTGGTGGAGTATAGTTCTGCATAGTCTAAAATTGTTAACTCGTCACACTTTTTTTTCTTCCCATAAATTGTGACTTTTGCAGGTGAAATATATCGAAATAAAGAGTCTATAAGACCACATGCTTCCACTATCACAGTGGCAAGTCGAGGCGACCATACATTCATGTTTTGGTTTTGAGGGGGAACATATCGTAGGAAATCGACTACTTCTTGCTCAAGCCCCTCGTACCATCGGATAATATTCAAGGCTGTCGCTTCATCCATAGATCTTATTTGCCCTTATATAAACTTATTTTGCGGACAATTGTATAATTTAATGAGGGTCAGGACTATTTTCTTGGCGGTCACCTTTTCCACCAGATTCCACCAGCATCAAAGATTTGATTCTACATTCGCTCCATACTTCACTAAAATCTTCTGTCAAGTTTAAAGACCGGGCACCATTTATTTTTTTAATGCTGCAATAACCCACATGGACGCCACCTTAACTTTCATTCCTTGATTGTGGATTGCTTGAATCAATACTGGGTGCGGGAATGTAAACTTTTCCATTTATCTGAGGGTTGAAATCACCTCTTCTGATTAGTTCATTGATGGCTGAAGAGACGATTTTATCTTGTAGCCTTAGCTTTTGAGCAACAGATTTGTGAATACCTTTTGGCCATGGTTGGTGGGGCAAAGAGTCCTTGACCAATTTTATGATGTCTTCATTGAGTCTTTGAATTTTTTCTTTATAGGGTTTGGGCACAGGGATTTCAATTAATCTTACCCGAAGACCATCAATAGTCCTGTTAATGCGGATAGAGCGTTGACAATTGTTGCAAGTAGTTGTCACAATAGAACCGGGCACTGGGTCCATTTCAACAAGAGATTCCTTTGAACAATTTGGGCAAAGAAATTTCTCTAAAATGGGGTGCCTTAATTCAACAGTAAATCCACTCGATTGATCATACCGTGAGACCAAATTAGAACCACAGGAAGAACATTTCAAAGCTTTGACACTTGTTTTCTTCCCCTTCTGCCGATAGACTAAGGAATTGTTACAGACAGGGCATTTGGTTTCTACAGTGTTTTTCCTAGCATAAGATAGATCCGACAATCTTAAGGGGGCACCAATCATGCGAGAATGTAGAAAATGGAGTTCCCTCCGAAGAGATTCAATTTCCCTCCTTAATAGTTGGGTATCGGCACCCCGGGTTGAAAACTCTGTCTCCAAAATATTCATAAGTGATTCATACTTGGACACAAGTTCTTCGAATTCTTCTTCTCTTTTTTCTTTCTCCTCTCGCTGCTGCTCAAGTTCATCTCCGATTACGCCTTCCCAATCGCTAAGGGCCGTATCGTTAACAGACTTGAGTGTGTTTACGATGTGAATAGAACTTTCAATTCGCTCTTCTTTAGCACTCAATGCCTCGGATGGGTTTTCGTATGTGGTGTTTAGTTCTTTCTCAAGAAATAGGGAAAGCCGATTAAGCTCGTTAGAGAGGTTGTTCACCTTTTCAGCAGCCTTGAGAGCATATGTTTTCAAATTGGTCTTGTGGAATTCTTGTACTTCCTTAATCGCCTTAGAATGTTGAGACTCACCATAAATGTGGGCGACTGTCCACGAAGCCAATACCGAGAGGATTGTAAGGATTAGGCTTAACAATGCGGATTCTCTAGGGGTCAAGGTTTCACCGGCGATGAAATAAATGCAGGCGCCGATACCTGCAGCATATACAAAGATTGCGAGTATCTTAATTGAACTAGGCATGATATTACCTCCCATGTCTTTTAAAAAGTGAAAAAAAATTCGGAAAAGTGGGATGGGGGTCTGCCCTTGACATTTGACAAAATTCAAATTTGTATTGAAAGGCAGTTCTATTTTTTAGCGTTCACCTTTTCCACCAAATTCCGCCAACCTTGAAGACCTGATCCTGGATTCGCTCCAAACTTCAATAAAATCTTCTCTTAAGTTTCAAGGCCAGGCACCAGTTACCTCACACAATGAGTGTCTTAACCTCGCCTGTAGGAATCGGCAATAAAATTTGATCTTGCGGAGATAAGCGGTTCGTCTCTCATCTTATAAAAAATTGAAAATTTGTTAAGCCAATTTATAATGAGCGACTAAGAATATATCTTCCACCTCATCGGGTTTGGTAGCAAGGCTTGTGTAATCAGGAGATGTACTGAACTTCACTTTCAGGCTCATCTCCCCTGTGACATCCAGTTCTTCAAGGTTAAGTCCTGCATCATTCACATTTATCGTTGCCTTATTCAGCCCGCCATAGCTGTCGTTTTGAGGCATGGTGATCTGCGAAGAGGTAACGGTATCCTCATCGAAGTTAATGTAAGATAAAATCATGTGATAATCTCCTGCCTGAGTACATTTGGCAAACGCTTCAATCTTCATCACAACAATATCCCTCTCTTGTGCGAAGAAGGGGAATCGCTCCTTACCGATAGTGAAACTCAATACTTGTTCCCCACCTTCAATTGCAGGGTATAGGAACTTGTGCCACTCAGTAGGGAATTCATGCTTCATGCTGAACATGCGCATGAACGGCTGGTCTGCCAGTTCAGCCGTGTTCATGATAAAGTCTTTGATGTAAGTGACAGCCTTCTCCTTAAACAGTCCGCCATTCTCCCGCGCTGTGTATTTGAGATGAAGAATCACGTCAGAAATCGTTGAATAATCAAACTGCCTGAGTTCTTTTTCTGTTGAAAGCTCTATCTCCCAATCGCTGATTGCCCCGGCTCCTTCAAAGGGCAGGTAGCGTTCGTCTCTGAAATTGAATTCGAACATGCCTGCATCGTTTTGCCCCGTGCTTGTGGCAATAGAAGTTACTGGAACATGGCTGGTTCGGAAGCGATCGTCATCAATCCACAGGCCTTCGTCATTTTCGTGCTCATAATTGCCTTCACTGTTCATCGAGGTGTTGATGCGGGTAGTATTGCTCAATAACCTCAGTGAACAATTAACTGTTGTGAAAGGCCCCGCAATGCACGGAATAGACAGACTCACCGATTTTATTCTCCTGAAATAATGGCCCTGGAAGTCGAGGTCGAACAGTTCTTCTGGCAGCGACACGTAACATTTGCCGGTCTCCCTCAGTTCAATCAGAGCTAAAGGATTCAGCATGGCAAGCGAGACGCTCTTGGTCAGTTCGAGTTCTCTCCTGTTTACTTCGAGGTATGATTTCTCCAATTGCCTCAGCGCCAGTTGTAGTTTTTCGCCTGAGACCAATCCCTGCTTCGAATTGTCCCAGTAACCGTACTGGATGAAACTTGCCGTCTCCGCTCCCGTCTCGTATTTATATGCCTTTTCAGCTTTCTTGGCCATGTCATAGGCCAGGTTGTAGCTCTGCTTGTACACAGCAAAAAGCTGTTCCTTCATCCACTGATATAATTCCTGGTTCGTGAATTTATTTTTCAGGAAAAGCTCTATTTCTTTAGCGTTTTCAATCTGCTGTTTGTGGTTTTCCAGTTCCTTTTCGGCGATCTGGATACGAATGTCAGCCGAGGTGATCTGCTTGTCGAGTTGGATGATTTCTCTTGCCGCAAGGTTGGCTTGCAGAGTCCACTCCTGTTCCCTGCGGATATACGAGGCCATTTTGGCAGCTAAAGTTGCTTCGTGCGTAAGGAAGCTTGCGATCATTTGTGGAATCTTGGCTAATCCAGAAATCCCCCCGGCGATATTGGAGCCACCATAACTTATGCTTACTCCACATCCAATCGGTTCCATTTCAGCAGAGAAATTGGGTATGAAGTTCATCGTTCCGGCCAGTCCTTCCATGCCTGTAGCTACCTGCTGGGAAATCATAGCCAAATTATTCTTTTCAATCTCCGCTTTCTCTCTTGGTATCAGCTTTACCCCGCTCTCGTCGCTATCCACCAATGAATCATCCACATCGGTCTCAATTGTGGGGATGCTTGTATCAACCGGCAATTGGCTGTCTGCGGTTAGTGTTGTAGCAATTGTTGGCTCGGTAGGAACGGTCACCGATTCATTTCCTAAAAGGTCTATGTAGTGTTCTAAGCGGAACTTTGCCGTTTCACGGGCCTTCTGCAGGTTTTCTTTATTGGCCTTTGCATCCAGCACCTGTCGCTCCCTTATGGCTGTCACCAGCTCGAGCATATTGGTTTCATGCGAGGCGCGTAGCCGGCTCAGCTCCTCAGCATCTTTTTTCTCCAGGGCAGCAAGCAGTGCTGAACCGAGGGCTTTTACATCCGCGCAGAATTCATTGACCCTTTGAATCAAAAAACTGAAGCGATAGATGGGTGGCGGGCTGCTGAGGTCGGCCAGGATGCTGCCCAGGCTCAGGCCCTGCGATACAGCCTGGATAAGCGCTTCCGGGCTTATGGGAGGCGCAAACAAAGCGAGCTTACGCTCCACTCCTTCAATGTTCTGGCAATGGCGGATTTTAAACAGCCTGTCGGCCACCGTATCCCAATATTCAAGCAAATTTTCATTAGGAGGTATGCAGAAGTACAAGGCTGACCCAATGCCGAGCAGGTTTGTGCCTGTTGAAGATTCGCTGACACTGACCTCACTGCTGTATGGGAAAATATTCTCGAGTTCAACAAGGGCGTTCGAAAAATCATCCCACTTGTCTTTCAGGCTGTAGTATGACTCGGCTTTGATTTCCCCGCGCTTGGGGACAAATTCGGGACGAGGCCCTAGAATATGGTTGGCAATCACGTAAATCTGTAGCGCCTCGTTCACACTCTCCATGGTGTCCTGCCGAAACAATGAGTCGCCCCAGGCAATGAGGTTTTCCACATACTTGATAACCACATGTTTCATGTAAGCGAGCGGCCTGTTGCTGGCCACGAGGTGCGGATCGAAAGGATTGTCGCGCCATTCAGATACAATGTCAGATAACTCAGAATCTGGGTTGTAATCTGGACTTGATGGATCGGTCTCTTTGTTCAGTTTCCTGAACCAGTCTTCCAGACTTTCAGCAGGCTCGGTTTTGAAGGGCAGTACTTTCCAATAACGGAAGATTTCGCTTTCCCCGGCCCCAGGCATCTCATCTGTTGTGGGATCGAAGATGTAGTGAAACCACTTCATGGCCTCTTCGAACTTGCCGTTTTTACTCAGCCTGGTGGCGATATAGAGCGGGGCGTGGAAGAAGAGTTCCCAGTTGTACAGGCTGTTGGCCCCGTAAACATCGAAACAGACATTTTCTTTGTAATATGTCCGCTTATCGAAGTCATCAGGCTTTTGAACCAGCCCCTGCCAGAAATTGGGATTATACGTGCTTTCGCTTTCAAAAGTGGAACCATCGTCAGAGGCGATTTCCGTATCGCTTTCCATCAGACCAGGCGGGTACTCATCTTTGGGCTTATTACCCCTGCTTAAGCCTCCCTGGTTAAGGTTTTTGACATATTCACTTGAAAAGGGGTGGTAGAAGGTATGGAATTCCAAACCTTTATCATCTCTTATAAACCGACTCCAATCTACGTATGCTACATCTATTGCTGTACCGAAGGCTGCTTGGATATGCGCCATTTCCGTTCCATATTCTTTCGAAACGTATTTCCAGGCTTCTGTCGCCCTTGGTACTACATTGCCTGACCGCATCATCGCCCGGCTTACAGGTATATTGGCATCTCCCGAACCGGTGTGAGACAGTATCACAGGCTGATTCGTGCTGCGCCTTGCCATGTAGTAAATTGGGTTCTTCCCGGCAAAGCACGGTATTATCGCTTCCACAGGAATAAACATACCAGGCTCAAAATCTGGGATAATGTGTTCTTCATATTCATACATTTTTTTCGGGATATACAGTTTGTAATATTCAGGGTATTTCAGCCAGTTGATTATTCTGATATCTATGGGACGCACAAAATAGGTCCGGTAGGCATCGCTGAAGAAGAAAGGACAATCAAGAGTTATATTTAGGCCCTTTAGACTATCCACAGGCAGTAGTTTGTGATTAGTTGTGTTTTGCAAGTAAACATCATACAATAATTCGAGGGTTGAATCAGCCGTCCGGTTGGAAAATGCATATGCATAAACACTTGGACCTAATCCCAGTGCTTCACAAGTCAATGTAGATGAGGTTCTCATTTGGGATTGAATATCTGAAAGTTTGAAGTAGCCTTTCGCACAATTACATCCTGCATCGGTAATCGTGATAGTTAATTCTTGTGTAGTAGACGAAATGCTCGCAGTAAATAGTAAATCTTTCTCTGAGAAGGAATCATCAACAGGTGATTGTTCGACAAATTCCTTCGACACTTGTTTAGGACTCCATTTTCCATCTACATATTCACTCCATGCCAGCCTTATTTCCCAATATTTTTTCGGCTCCAGCGATGACATCGGATCATCGGAGACTTGCTCCACCGATTGGGTGCTGTTTCCCGATGGCGATTCCTGCACCTCAATGAATTCCGGCCAGAATAGAAAGAGCCTTTTCTTCCACACCACAGGAATGAGATGCACCCCGCTGTTATCCCCATCTTCTACGCTACGTATATCCAGCTGCACCTTTTCCCAGGCGCTCCATTTCCTATACTCGTTCCATGTGCGATAAAAGAATTTGTAAGGTGCATTGTGTGTCCGTGCAAAGACATGCAGGTACTTCAGCTTGCCATCACCATAATCTTCCTGGTACATCCCGCACACTTCCAGGTTAGCCACTTCATTTAGGCTTGTGAGATAATTTCGGAATCCCTGCTCCACGCTGCGATCGGTAATGTCGTTCTGCACCAGGTAGGATTCCAGGTCTTTGAAAAATTCGCTGCGGTCGTTGCGCCATTCCGGTTCGAGCCAGTTTTCAGGATAAAGAAATACCTTTCTATTGGCTTCCCACACCCTGTAGTTCTTCATCCACTCCCAGCGGTCCTTGTCTATAGCACCAGGTGAGACGCCTTCTTCTGACCCGTTTGACATATCGCTTTCCAGGTTGAGCAGGCAGCGATTGACAAACATTTGAACCGATGAATTGGCCTGAACGATTCGAGAGGTGTCCATACAGGCGCCCATCTGCACATCGATGAGGAGATATTCAAACAAACCATCTGCATCCTCTGCCCCCCAGTCCTTGATAGCCTGCTGCATCAGCAGATAGCTGATAAGAGCCTGCTTTTGGTTCTCCCTGATTTTGTCGCTCAAGTTTCCTGCAATGTCCAGCCAGTCTTCTTCTTCATATTTGGCTTTCACAGTATTTTTCATCAATTGAGCAGTGTCATGGAGCGAATCAAAGTCAGTTTCCGCAGCTCCCCATTCGGCTATGGTCTCAGCGGAGATGCCGGTTTTCGCTACAATCTTCGTCACCTCATATAGCCTGTTAAACGCTATCTCATTTTTGAAATCATCAACACCCAATGTGAGGTGAGTATCGACCAGGAACTCCAGGCTTTTTTTATCCCATGCGGTTGCCAGGTAAAGCATCTCTGTCAGTTTATCCACCGTAGGCAACGGGTTGGGTGTGTTGGCCAGCGTAAAGATATCTGTGAGCAGCACCTGGGTCTGGGGCACTCCATTTCGCAGGGTGACATAGTCGCGAATGCGTTCCCAATGACCTGCATCGAGCGCTTTGAAGTTGATGTTACCGAAATCCGAATTATAGGTGATGAAATGGTCGAGCTCGGTTTCGCTGATCTCAAATCCCAAAATAAATTTTGCCGCCCGGTGAAAAACCGCGGCTTGCTTGACAAAATCATCGAGGATGACGGCGGGATAGGCGGCAGAGGCCGGGATGATTTCAAGGGCCGTAGTCGCCCGTTTCCAGTACAGCCTGATTCCCGCATTCTGCGAAGTTTCTGCATATTCCAGCATCAGCAGGTGCATTTGTGCCGCATTGAGGTTGATGACTACTTCCCACGAAGTAGCGGCGTCCATGGAGGATTTTTCAAGAATCAAAGCATCATCGAGGTAGAGATTGAAGACTTCGTCCGCTTCTTCCACTTCAACGACCAATGTGTATTCCCCGCTTGCGGGGGGTGCGATATAGGCCTTCCACCTCACGCTGAAGTTATTGGCAGGCACCAAGGGGGCAGGGGCATCCGTGCCCCATGAGAAATCGATAGTGCTGTCCACCCTTTCCAAGACAGAGGTGTTCCAGCTGGCGTCACTGAAATAGGTGGCCGAGAACCCTTCGGTAGAAAGGTCCGTGATTAAGGCATCAATATCTTCAGCAATCAACAGAGCAGTGGCTTCCTCGCTGAGACCGATAAGGGCCGCAATGTGCTGGGTGATTGCGTCTTGCCGCAATTTGCCTTTCAATATCGGGAGAAAGCGCTCATATACATAGAAGAGCTTTTCGTCAAGGCTTGACGCCGTGGCCTGTGTCGGGTGGTCAAGCAGCGTTGCGTTGGCTTCGGCAAGGTCGCTGAAAATACCATTGAAGTTGTCGCTGATGAAGGTTTCAGGCGCCGTGTACAATTCGTCAATAGCCGTCTTGAAATTGATACTGGCGTTGGCCAGGCCCTTCAAAGTGGTTTGCTCGGTGTCTGACATAATCCCTGAACAGGTAAGCCTTCCACTGCCTTTAATGTAGCTGTATTTATCAGCAAGGTCATCGGGAATGGTTATATCGAGGTTGTCATCGGTGATGGTTTCGAAAGAAGCGGTGCCCTCGACAATTCCCATGAACTGACTGACGATTTCAGGTCGAAAGGTGAGGGATAATTTTGCAGTGAGGGCTTCGGAGGTCAATGGTGATGTGGGCGTCTCCGGATGGTTTTGCTCAATGGCTGTAAAGGCATCCCGGATGGCTTTGGCCGTTTGAAGGGTTTTATCATCATCGAGGCCAATCGTTGAATCTGCGGGAAAGGTGCCCTGTAGAATATACTCCAGCACCGAAGATTTAAAACCAGTTTCTTTGGTTGAAACTGCCAGCTTGTAGAATTCGTAAGTATCTTCCGGTGAAATATTTGTAAATTCTCCCTGCTGAATATCCCAGGTGCTGAAAGGGGAAGCGCTAAACAGGCCGATGAGTTTGCACAGGTCCTTGACCCGCATGCCCAGCCCTTTCGCCAGAACGACATATCGGTAAATAGTGCTGAGGTTTTGAAGGTTAAGGATGTCCGTATCGATATTGATTAGACGAGGATTTCCACCATCAACCACCTTAGCCACTTCGAGAATGGCAACCAGCTCTTCTTCCGTTATCCTGAAGGCAGCAAGAATCGCCGATCGATGGTCTGCAAGAATTTCTGTTTCATCCTGGAGATAGTTGCCCCAGGCATCGGCCTCAAAGGCGTCGTCAATCTGCTGAACCGCTTTGTTGAGGAAGAGTTTTTTGTATAGTGATTTGTCTCCGTACGTATCGATATTTCCCCACAGTACGGCCAATTGATTTAGGGGCCGCTTGGTCACCGTGTACAACAAAGACACCGATTCAAGCTTGCTGATTGTTTCCGTAGTGATGTCATCTTCTCCAAGCGCGGCAAGCATGAGGTCTGTTTCGTGAATGGTCCATCCAAGTCTTCTCCACAAGCGGATGAAGCAATGTATTTTCGACCAACTGTCGTTCAAAATTCCTGAAGTTAAAGATTCCTCATAAATGCTTTGAATGGTTCTGAGCCGAGTGGTTTCCAGATCGCACTTCGATTCAGGTTCGTAGAGCGTGATGACCTGCCGGAATTCACTGAGATGGTCGGTTACCCATTGTCCAAATTCACCTGGCGTAACACTGGTCTCGTTGGCGCTGTTATAAGCGTTCAATGCCGCCCTGATGTCCGCATCGTCCGCCGGGTTGAGCGCGCCTGTCTCAATCTGCCCGAGTCTCGTGTAAATAGTGGAGGCGTCGATCGAGGCGTAGGAAAAGATCTTTTCAAGAAAATCGAGCGTGCCCTGATAGGGATTGATGAACAGGGTTTTTACCAACTCCACCAGATCGGTGTAAGCTACTCCCGACCTCTTCAGGAATTCGGGCACACTGCTCATATTTTCCAACTGTCCTGCCGCGGTGTAGCCGAAATACTCATAAAGCTGGGTGGTGTCAGCAGTGCCGTCAAAGGCTTCACCAGTGAGTATGATGTATTCTTCTTGGGAAATACCGAGTGATTCGGCTTCTATCGCCCTCCTGGTGGCAGAGTCCGGTTGGGGATTCATGGCCTTCAAGGCTTCGTAATGGCTCACCTTTAGATGGTCGCTGTAGGTCCGGATAACATCCAGCGGCTGATGGTATGGAAGCGTGAAGGGATATTTCGAATCCTTCAATTTGCGGTAGGCTTCGAGATCAAAATTCTGCGGGTTGGCCCGCAGTTCCTCGGCAGTCGTTTCACCGGTGTCGTACCCTTCAAAATTTGTCAGCGACCCTTTGGCAGTGTAGTATTCCATCACTTCATTGGCCAGGTCAATATAAGGGATGATGGTATTGGTGTTTTCGCAGGTGAGCGGCAGGTGGAGCAGGTCAGGTCTGCGCGCAGCCAGCATATCCAGCGGTGTTTTGCTATCGCTATTGGGTTCTCCACGCCACAGAAAGCGAAGCAGGTCCACTAGGTAAGCCGCCGGGCTATAGACCGAGCGGCAATGCTCGCATTCACAAATGTCAGGACTGCCAAAGAGTTCTGCGTAGTTTGGCACCTGGTTTTGGATGGCGGTCATTGCCGCTTTGTATGCAGATGCCCCCATGGCGTAGTCCGGTGTAAGACCATGCGAATACTCAATGAGGTGCATGGCAGCCATTTCAACTTTTGTGCTGATATGTGAGGCCCGTTGGTGAATCGCAAAGGCCATGCTCTCGCTTCCTAATGCTTTACTGTAAGTTTTGATAAAACTTTTTTGCGGAATGTTGGCTATGGTGTAGGCAGAATGAAGATTGTTTTCCAGTAGCACGGTCATGGCCTCAGGACTTGTGCTTACCTGAAAGACGCGCTGAATTTTCATTAGCTCGCTTCTCACCTCACCAAAGTCGTCTCCGGCAACCTCCCTGATTCCCTTGTCAAAATCATGAATCCGTGAGGAGGCAAAGTCAAACTGCTCATTCTTTGAAAGAAAAGCGCTGATGCTTTTTGATACCTTTGTTTTTTCGATGGGCAGCTCATTCCTTTCCACCATCTTCGCAATGCGCTGAGTGGGAAAGGCTGTGTTGATCAGGCTCTGCATCAGGTCGGCATACCTATCCATCTTCTCTTCATCATTCTTCCCCTCAATGAAATCAGGCACACCAGTTTTTTTGATGATTTCGAGCCAGTCGCTCTTCTTGAATTCAATCAACTGATGCATTGAGGTCAATTTTCTGTCAACCTGTAACCCCTTCACCAGGGCCTGATGATTGCACGTGAGCAGGGTGAGTTGTTGCGTGAATAGTAAACCCGAAATAAGTTTAGGGTTGTCTTTAAATTCCGGCTGCTCTGGAAGGTGTCTGTTCCAGAATTCTCGGAAGTCGCTTCCCTTGAAATTGCCGAGGGCATTCACAAAAGAAAGGCGCTGTTTCTCTTCGGGCAGCGCATTGGAAAGCATGGCATTCAGTGTGTTTTTGTCGTCTTTCTTTTTGTCATCGAGCATGTGCTTCACACTACATTCCCGTATGGCTTGAAGAAATGCGGTAATATCATTCTCTTCATACTTGCGAATAATCCGCTCGTCCACAGACTTTGCAATGGCCCTGCGCAATTCTTCTTCTTGCTTTTTATACAAAGCCGGCCAAGAGAGCCTGATGTTTTGCCGCCCGAGTCCGTAAAGCAATTCGTGCGAAAGCTGTTTTTCTTCCTGCTTTATGAGCAACTCGGCACTTGCGGCAATGTTGATGCGCGCGAGATCCACATCCAGTTCTCCCGCGGTAAAAACCAACTGGTCGCGCGATTTGGCAATTTCACCCAAGCTGGTTTTGGTCTCTTTCAGGAATGTATTCAGCTCTTTCATCAACGTTTCGTATTCTGTTCTTTTATCCTCCTCTGTGATGATAACGTCCAGGTCATGTACCAGGCCTTTGTCAGAATAATCCTCCGAATTGACCATTCGAGAACGCCCGATTATTTCTTTTCCTTCGAGGGCATATACGACCACATCGGCTTTTTTACGTTCGGCCTGCCCATATTGCCAGTCATAAAATGTAATACGGTAATTCCCCCGGTTGTCGGAAACGGTTTGGTCCAGGAACTCGAAGCCCCTGTTTTTTTGGATTTCCGCTATGTTCTTTATACTGCGATAAACAGCAACACCGCGCAGGTCGAGGTCAAAGGCAAGCAACTGCTGGCGCTTTTTCACTTCCCCATTGCGAAGTCTTACTGTGCCTGTCACGGTAAACGAGCGGCTTGCTGCTATGAGGCCTCTTTTCTTTAGGGCTTCCGCGATGGCCAACGAGGTGGCCTCATTCACCAGAGTGGATTCGTCAACAGGCACATTCAATTGCGCCTGCAAAGTACGCACCTGTTTGACCGTATCTTCCCCTGCCTTGTTTTGGGCAACTTCTCTTTTGGATACAGGCAGCCCCAATGCTTCTAAGGTTTTGTGCAGCAGGGTTACGTTGTACGATTTTTCGTTTAGAGCAATAGGTTTTAGTATTGTTTTCATTTTCAAATCCCTCCTTAACGGATAAGATCAAGATTTTTCGTTCAGGGAATCTCCTGTAATCATTTACCAATAGGCTCCTATGAATCCTGCGATGCCCCCGATTATTCCACCGACTGCAGCGCCAACTCCTGCTCCCACACCGAAGAACCAAACTCCCACCGCCGCTCCAATAGCTGCTCCAGTAGCGGCGCCTGCCAAAGTTCCGGCGCCGACACCAGCCTCTCGTCCCAGGTGCGGAGTTACGGCAGATTCCACCCAATCGCCTGCTGTGTTGCTTACGGCTATCCCTGTTGCCACTGCTGCGACCGGTGCTGAGCCGGCCAAAATTGCGCCACCGGCCACGATCCCTGCCGTATCTCCCAGGACGACTCCGTAATTCTCATTTTGAATATCAGTAACCAGTGCATAGCTCGATAAGACTATTCCGGCCCCACCACCGGCAAAGCGAGCAACGCCACTGCCCGCAGACATAACTCGCAGTCCTGTTTGTGCGCCTCTTGCACCGCCACCCATAATGACTCTTCCGGTAAAGTACATACCGGCACCAACCCCCTCCGCTCCGCCTAAGGCATAGGCTGTAGCTTGAACTTCGGGATTTTCCACTTGAGAAGCACCGTATAGGGTAAGAGCAGGGCCTAATGCCATCAGTCCGTACCCCGCCCGGCGAACACCCGCCCGATATCCTTCACTGAGTCTCGGATTCCCCATTTCGGATGTTCGAGCAACCGCGCCGGCCGGCACATCTTCCGGTATGCCTTGCTGGATTCGTCGTCGATTGACTGCAGACTGACTCGCGCCTTGAGAGCGGTTCAATGAAGAACCTTGAACCCTGTGATCCTGTGGGCGAACGGTGTCATTGTGTCGTCCAATATCTTGAAGTTCGACTGTGTGATCGATGTCCGTCCCGGGGGGCCGCCCTCCACCAGGGAGCGAGGCTTCAAAATTATCACGCAGTTGTTGGTTTCGTGATCTTATATCTTGCGTACGACTACCCCCGCCGGGAGGTTCGGATCTGATAGCGATTGCTCTGTCCGTGTGAATTCTTTCTTGGTAGCCTCTGATCTTTACATCATCAAAGTTTTCGGCGACTTCGTGGATGTGGCCTTCAGGATGTGTTCGAACCGTTTCCATTCCCACACTTGTTGTAGCGCCTGCTCCTGGAGAGGTTGCAGGCTGCACGTTGACCCATCCGCCTGAACTTCCGTAATCACTTCTCCATTCAAGGGGACCACCGCCACGATAACCATGAGCTTCGAAGATCCGTAAGACTTCCGCCGGATCAGATTGAGGGTTCCCAATGACATCCCGTTCAGCCTGCGAGTACTCCGTGGGTCTGTATGTCCAAATGGTCACGTAATCCTCCAACCCATTCGGGTCATGGAACATAACCGGGTTGTTGGAGCAATACTTGAAGAGATTAAATCCTCGAACGAATCCTGCCGGGTCACTGCTTGTCCACCGCCCGAGCCACGCCGAGTAGTACCTTGCGCCGAAGTAGTAGAGCCCGGTCTCATCGTCCAGCTCCTTGCCGCTGAATCGGTAGCGTTTCAGGCTCAAGTCAAACCCAGGTTTGGCAGAGCGGTAAGACGAGGTCCCGTAAGGATGGTATTCCTCGTAAGAGATGATGTTCCCATCCTCATCGGTTTCGATCGCGGCTGAACCAAGGTGGTTTGGATACTGAAAGCGAACCAGAGGTGTATTGAGCGGATTGGCGGGGTCGCTATTGTTGTCGTCTCTGGTCTTGGTATCCACCTGCGCGATGGTGCCAGTGTTGTCGCCGATGCAAACCGTCCAGCGCTCCAGCTCGAGGGCATTTGTGTCACGGTGCCTTCTTCTGAAGACCATTACTGCGCCGAGGAAGATCCACACAAGCTGTATTGTGCCAATCCGATCAATGACTTTGCGGATCCGCTGCCCGCCGACACCATACCCATAATAGGCCATGCCGCCCCCGGCCAAATCCACGTGCCTCAACTGTTCCATAAAATTCCAGGCGATGTTCGACAAGTGCGGCATCTTGATCATATTGCCGTAAGCATCGTAGTCGTAGGTTGCGCTGTAAGGGCCTCCATCCGGGTCTCCAGGAAGGCTGGTGGTACTGAGTCGGTTGGTACGATTGGTCGGATCATCTTCGTAGATATAATGATAGCGGCGAGTCCAGCCATTCCCAATTCCGGCCTGGTTCTTGAAGCGGTGTCGTAGCACCTTGATATTTCCAAGCAGGTCGTATTCGTACTCTTCGGTGTAAGTACGTACCGCATTGGTGTCATTGGCGTGAGGCAATTGCGGCACAAAGTCGAGATCGCCGTGGTTGCGAATTGCATCGTTGACCGATCCGGCATGTTCCCGGCCTGTGGCCCGAATAAGCTGGTAGATTGCGTCGTACTCGTATAGGGATTCTGGCGCTACCACTGCGTTATTGAAGTAGTGGGTTTGTTGTGCCTCATCGCGGATCTGGGTGACGTTTCCGATAGGGTCGTAGGTATAGTGGAGGTTCTGCAATCCTTCCGTGTTGGGATCGTCACCGGATTTATAGGTCAGCAGATTGGTCAGGCGGAACGTTTTAGGGTCATAGAAATAACGGATAAAGATATCATTGCCGTAATGAGCGAACTGGCGCTGTCCTCTTGCGTCGTAGTCTTGGTCTTTCAGGAAATCGACGAAGCCACCTTGTCCGCGTATTTGTGCTTGCAGTGAGGTAAGGAAATTGGCTTCGTTATAGGTCGGTAGTATCACCGTACCATCCGGCAGCGTCACCCGTGTCGGACGATTCAGCGCATCGTATAAGGAACTGGCGGTAAAGACCTCAATGGTTTCCAGGGCCACATTGGATGTTGCTTGAATGTCGGCGTAATCCGATTGCGCAGCGACTGAACTCCAGTCGAGGTTGTTCTTGTAGTCCTTCGCCAGGATGCGCTCAGCGCTTTTTGGATTGCCTTTGAAGTCAAGCTCCGGCACCCGGACCATACCTGCTTGGTCAAAAACCATATGTGTGGTGCCGAGAAGGTTCAGTTGTTTAGCGTTGGGATGGCGATCACCATAGACCACGTGGTTGAAAAGGATCTCGGGCTTCCCTAGTTCCTTCACAAAGGTGCTGACCGGGCGGTGCAGGTTGTCGTATTCGGTGCGGAATTCCCTTCCGTGCTCGTCCCACGCTTTCACCAAAGCGCCGAGTGCGTTCAGAAATGTCCAGCGGCGGCCTTTTTCACCGTTATTGGCCAGGATTGGCGTCCCGGCCATGCCTGTAAATCCGTTGGCGACTTCACGCTGCTTCTGATCGAACAACTTGGAGAAGCGGCCCGTCAGATCACGTTCCGAGCGTGCCGCTGCTATTTTGCCCCCACCATAATCGGAAACGGCATATACGGGGCGACCAAGACTATCAAAATGGATCGTGCCAGGCGTGTCGGCGTGCTTGGCCGCCAGCCAGGCAGCACGACGTTCCGGATCGCTGACTGGCTCGGGTTCGCTTGCCGGATCCGGACTGCCACGGTCCGCATACCACTGGCTTTCCAGGACGGTGTCGTTAACATCGAAGGCCTTCTGCATCCACGGATTAAATTCGATCTTTGAAAAGGTGCCGTTCGGAAGCAGCGTACGGATGTTTCTGCCTACTGCGTCGTAGTACAGAATGGGTGTAGCACCAATTTCTCGCAGTGCTTTTTCATCTTCATATTCATGAGTCGTGCTGAAATATGGCTCGAACTGTTTTACAGGATTACCTTTGTTGTTAAGAACGGTACGACCGTTACCCACCCAGCGCGGATCGGCATCCACTTCCATCACCGTTCCATCAGGACTGACCTGAAGCGCTTTCCCTGGATGCGCTTGCGCCTTAACCATCGCCACGCCGCCCCTGCCGTTGGAGTAAGCATAGCTCTCCTGCCAGCGCGGATTAGCTGCCCCGTGCTTTTCGCGGGCAAAAATGTGGACGAAGTTTGGTTTTCCGTGATTCATCCAGTTGAAGAGTTCGTACTCCATCCGGACGGTTGGGTCGTCCAGCGTGTCACCATCTCCCGACCCTTCCTTGCCCATGACGGCGGATTTCACGACCATGCCCAGCACATCCATCTCCACTGTCGAGCAGTTTTTATTAGGGTCGATCATCATCACGGGGCCGAGTACACGGTAATCATTGGTAGCGATGATGTCGTTCCAGATCGCCTGTTTGACCTTTACCCGCTCGATCAGCAGGTCATATTGATCAAACGTTGTAATGGTCTCGATTCCGGTTGGATCTTTCGTTCCGATGGGAATGTAGAAGTGGTCCGCAGGGTTACTGGGATACACCTCTGTGACGGACGGAATCCACCAGTTCGCATCGCCATTGAAGCGAACGTAGCCTGCAGCTTTGAAGTCAGCATCTGTAATCTTCCCGGCATAATAGGCGCCAACGACGCCCCGCGTGAAAGCCAATCTATAGGTTTGATGGGTTAATCCAAGTGTGTCCCATTGTCCTAATGGCAGAGGGTTCAGGTTGTTGTCCAGGAACAGGGTCCGGCTCTGCGACAGCAGGCGCTTTTGTTGCAATACTCCGTCAGCCACTATTTCGTAAGGAATCTCAACAGTGCCAGCAATCTTGCTTCTGATCTCGTCCAGTTCAAACAGACGAGCGGCAGGCTTTATGCCGGTGATTTCATAACTCCTCGACTCGTAAGGCATCCGCAGCCGATAGCACGGCTTTGGAGTTTCTTGATCAATATCCGTGGCGTAATCGACCTCGCCGTAAGTAACGTAGAGCCGTTGCTGGTCTCTAGTAACTTCTGAAGGGAGTGAGGGATCCGTGATCTTGCGACCATAAACAACCGAGCAGGACTTGAGCACGTTGCCGAATTCGTCAACCTCAATGTTGAGGCTATGTGCGATCCGTGGGTCTGCCGAATTGCGCTCGTAATAGAGAGAAACCGACTCGCGGCCAACACGAAAAAAGACTGTGTGCTTTTGTTCTGCGCGCGGTTGCAGTAACTTGATCTCGTAATTATTTTCAATAACACGATACGGGTGCTGCTCCTGGCCCGATCCATCGAAACTGTAGATTTCTTGCCGTAGGGCTACCCCTTTCAGTGCTCGCAGGCATTCTCGCAGTTCTTCCGCATTCAATCCCGGCGGTAAAACGGGTTCCGGGAGATGCTGTTGTTGTAAGTAATATTCATCTCGAAACTGATGCAGAGTACTGCCTCCATTTAAGAATGCGCCAGTATGAAACCAAGTGCGAGTCGTCACCGGCGATTGGTTTAGTTCGGGAGATAGCTCCTGATCTCCTTCAAAGCGCGTGACCCCGACGACGTAGTCCTCGAAGGCTTCTGTATCCAACTGCTCCACCATGCCAAAGCCATGAAATTCTCGTTCGACACCGTCAAAGTAGCCGTGATGGTAGGCATAGCGGGTGACGAAGCGGTTGCGGCTGATGCGGTCGCAAGTTTCTACTTTCTCGACTACGTGGACAGGAAACGGGATCTTGGTGAGCCAGGGCTTGCCATCGAGTTTATCTTGGACATAGAACTTAGTGGAAGGCGCATACTGAACGCGTGTCTCGGCACCGAGGTTATTCACCGACTTGACGAGTAGGTGTGGCTTTTGTCCGCCCATGAGGTCGATGTAACGCATCGATCGGTGCGCATCGCTCAAAAGCGGCGAAGACCAGACGAGGCAGGCCGTGCCGTTGCCGAGTAGGTCTACCGCCATGACAGTGGAAAGGTTGTCGATCTGAGGGAACGCCGTCAGTGTATGCGCTTGACTCCAACTATTGCCGGACTGGTTGAAGTAAAGCCGCACGCCATCACGGTTCAGGTAGATGATGTCAGTGGCCCCGGTACCGTCAATGTCGGCGAGTCGAATGCGTTGCTGGCTGAACTGGTCGGGCGCATCAAAGCAAGGGGCGTTGTCCATGGTGACCTTGGCCCCAAAGCGGCCGTAGCCCAGGTTAGGCCAGTAGCACACTTCGCCGTTTCGGACGCGAACGAGGTCAGAGAGACCGTCCCCGGAAAAGTCGGCGAGATAAATGGACTGCGTGCCGTCCGAAAACATCAGCCGTGGTCCCTTCTCTTCGTCCAACTCCTGCTGGATCTTCTCGCCCGGTCCGAAGCCCTGCTCTGCGAGCGAGGGATACCACGTAAAGACCTCATCCTCGGAGATCACGATATCGGCATGCCCGTCACCGGTTAGATCTACAAACTTCAGATTGGGATCGTTCCAATCCAGCTTTGGCAGTGAGGTGAAGGGCCGATAGGATCCCCAGCTCTCATCAGGATTACGCTCGTAAAACCCTGGCGTTAAACCCTTCATCTCAGCGAGATCGAGCTGGCCGTCGCCTGCAAGATCTATGAACAGAGATCGACCGCCCGCGACAGCTATATTTGGCTTAACTGAAATGGCTTCAAGAGGGCTGAATTTCGCCTCAGTGCGTTCAGCGCCTTTATCCTTAACGATATTCACAGGACTGATATTTCTTTTATAATACCAGGAACCACCCTGCTCGGTGAGGATGCCGGACAATCCTTCGCCATCCAGATCTACCCACTGATATTGTGCACCGCCAAGGCCGTAGGGCAGGTTCTTGAGACTTTCAGCGTCAACGTAATGGACTTCTCCTTGTACTTGGGGCTGGCTGTATTCGAACTCAACGGGAGGCGGGGATTTCTTTAAATACCCATCACTGCTGCGCTTGTAGCCAGTCTGCGTTACCGAATTCAAGAAAGAGAAAATGGGGTTGCGTGCACTCGCAGGATCTTCTTCATAGGAATACGTGAAGTCGATAGAGCGAACAAGGCAGTCCGACCCGACCCCTTCCTCCTCTGGAAAGTGATGGAACATCAAGACGCGCTGGCATAGACGATAAGTGCGCACCTCGAACCCGGCGCGATAAGACGAAAAGGGATCGTTGCGGACCGGCCAAGTGCCTGACTCCGCTGGCAGAGGCGCTTCTTGATCGTGTTCGCCATAATCGAAGACCACCTCGAACAGCCACTCAGCGGGCAACGGAGTGGGCGGCTTGTCCTCGTGAAGAATTGGGAAATAGGGAGTGCGGTTGCCGTACTTGATCCTCTTCAGGTAACGGTTGGCTGAGCGGGTCTGGTCAGTCCGGTTGCGTTCATGGACCCGGGAAAGATCAACGCCCTGTGAGTCCTCTGCCTTGTACTCATAAAGAATGATATTGCCCTTGTCGTCGTAGCTTTCGCAGATCAGCCAGCTGAAAACGCGTGTGGAATCACCTGGGTCGGCAATGCGGCTGTTTGCCGTTCTTCCATACCAGGTTGTGATGTTGTTCTTGGTGATTGAGCGCCAGAAGGTGTCTTTAGGGTCAGTCTGATTAGTCCAACGCTCGATACGCGCGAACATCCCTTCAATCCGTGGACGGTAACGCTGGATACTGTAAGTCATCCCCTGCAGTAAACGAGGTGGAAGCACCTCTTTCACCCACGTTCCGCCGGATTCGACAAGAACAGGCACAAGATCTTCCGCACCGGACAGAATGAATTCATCCGACTCCACAGCATCTCTGTACCTTGGAACCCCTTTACTCGTCTTTCGGGTGATCGAGGCAAGCGCCAGGTTCCAGCCGAAGCCAAAAGGTCCATTGCCTGACCCGGAATCGTAAGACACCGCGAGCTGCGGACCAAAGCCACTGCGGCCCGGCGAAGTCGGGATCGGCACGCTCATTGAGCCAGTCCCAGTGACAGGATTGGCGGAAAACTTCTCGCCGATGCCACGGATAGCACCGCCACCTTTGGGAAGATTGATGGCGGGCACACGAATCTGAAAATCGTTCTTGGCCGCTCCTCTTTTATCAGCCTCATTTGTCTTCTGGTTGTACATATTACCCATCCTTTCGTGATGTTTTGTGGATTCGGCGAGGCTCTATCAACAAAAACGTAAAGATGACCGGGCTTGCAAAAACGCAAAAGCGTCAGGCCCCGAAATGTGAATTAAGCTTATAAATAAGTTTTAACAATTTCTAATCTGGAATCTTTCCTCTCTCTGTTTATGCTTCTGTTAATAGTATAGCCAAACACAGGACCCCCTTCGTAAAGAACAAAGATTTGACCCCCTGCCTGGTATCTGTAAATTGCTGTTTGTTCCAACTTCGGAAGAGGTTTTGAGCAAGCATACTTAAACAGAAATCCATTATTCATTCCGTTTTATATCTTTTCACCAGATGCCCAAATTTCGACAGCCTGGATATAGTTCATTACCCTAAGCGGTTCTTTATCGAGCTGAAGTTCTTTTATTGCCGCATGTATGTCAGCCTTTGCTAATTCGTCATTAAGGTCAGCCTTCTGAGATTCTTCCTCCCATGTCTCAAGCCCGATCGATATGCAAGCCTGGGGTGAAGAAATACATGCCCATTCGACTTTCACTTTACCCTTCAGTCCCTGCCAAAGCTTTGCTTCCCGTAACTTCTTCACTGTAATGGTTGGGCAGCCCACTTTCTTTAGGTATTCCAACGTAGCATCTCGATTCGGTGGTGTCAGCGGATATGAAGGAAGATGAATGTTCACCGTCGCAAGGACTTTTGACAGAGTATCCCAAGCTTTTTGATCGAGCGGAAAATCGAATAGTTCACCCCGATCTTCATGCCACTGTTCAAGTGGCCCGTCCTGGTTCTTGATCCGCTTAAACTTCAAGCCGCCTTCTGCGCCCTCCCGAAACTTAGCGTTGACGTCTAACTTGGGGACCCATAAGTAAAAGTCTTCTATTGTCTGTGGCGAAAAACTGGCCTGCAGTGTGCAGTAACGATTTGCAAAGACACTAGAAACTGAACCGAAACTCCGCCATTCCCAATGTAGACCAAATGCCATATTTCTCCTCCCTCACTTTCTCTTAAGTGCTTTTACTGGTTGCATAGAGCAATCCATCCTCACGCTATTTTCTATTCCTTTGCGAAAACAAATTAGCGTTTAGACTGAGGACAACTCTTCGTCGAATTCTGACTCCTCATAACACTCGAGAAGTCACAGATTGGTTACAGATTCCGATGATTCCTCATAAAATCTTTTTCATCTGCGAAAATAACAAAGCCTGGGGTCGAACCTTCAAAATTCGATTATCACTCCCCCCCTCACACATTGACCTAATCCCAGTAAACTACCCTGATCTTCCGATCAGGGCATTTTGGGAGGTTACCAATCGAACCTCTTCTGTCGCTGATGCCTGATATACCTTTTGATCGTTTCTGCGGTAATTCTGTCTCCTACACTGCCAGCGTAATAGCCGGCGCTCCAAAGATGGCCGCCCCACAACTTCTTCTTTACTTGCGGAAACTCCTCAAATATGATCTTGGATGTGATCTCCTTAAATGTGCCCACGATCTTTCCGGGCGCCCACTTTGGAGCAGCCGACACGAACAAGTGCACGTGATCAGGCATCAGCTCCATTTCCAAAATCTCAAAATCGTGCTCTTCGGCAATTTCGCACAAAAGTTCTTTGAGGCGTTTCTCGATAGAGCCAAGCAGAAGGGATTTGCGATATTTGGGTATCCAAACCAGATGGTATTTCAAATCGTAGACAGCATGATGAGTTCTCTTTGGCATAGCCGACGTATATCATATCGCAAATCCCTATGTCCACCTTCAGTGGACAGCCCTTACATCCCCGACCTTCCGGTCGGGGTATTACGGGCAATTTTATAAAACCTTAGTTATCTCCCCCCTCACCCCATCCCTCTTCCCAGTGCCTGCCTGCCGGTAGGCAGAGGGCGAGGGGATTAGTGGCTATGGTCTATAAATTTCTATTACGCCTGCTTTGATTCCGGCCTGAGGGATGGGATTTAACTCCTCTATGATTTTACCCCCTTTTGGAACCAGACCATAAATGAGATTGGCCCGGGCTATTGCCTTCGCAATGACATTTATTATTTTTGTTTCCGCCCCCTCACCCTCCCCTCTCCCGCAAGGGGCGAGGAGAATAGGGGATACCTTTTTGTTCTCGTTAGGTTACGCGTTGAATTCAGATACTTTTCGATTTGTGAAGGAAGAAATTGAGGAACGCTCCAAGGGAATAGAAAAATTCCCTTAGAGCTTCCGACATGGCATCTTCTGGGGATAACTTTTCATCTTTTAATGATAAGCGTCAAATGAGTTAATGGGTTAAAGCATTTATGAGCTACAGCTTATTAAATCCATATTCAAAAGTCAACCCTTCAATCATCACCAGCCGTAAGCATCTTTAAGATCTCGGTAGGTAAATAGGCTGGGACTGTTGAATTTCTATAATGCCGCACATTTCTTGTAATGATCGCTTTTGCCCCTACATGAGAGGCAGCTTCTGAGACTACCCCATCTTCAAAATCATCGTACGTTCCTTCAAGGGCACCTTCCAAGACCGCTCTATTAACGGGAGCTACCTCAAGAAGGGATAGGAGTTTATGAATAGATTTCTTAGCCTTGCTAACTCCGGCGACCTTTGTCGCCAGATAATGAATTGTAGTGATCGTCTTGGCACAAACATATCCGGTTATACTTCCCTTTTCAACCTTTGAAAATATTTGAGTAGCAGCTTCCGCAAATGGTTCTCTATCGAGAAGCAAATCCAAGATGACGTCTGTGTCAAAAAGTACAATCATAGGTACTTATCCTCGAGATGACGTCGATAGCGATCGACACTAAAATCAGCCCCCCGGAAAGCTCCTCTGAGAGATTTTACTTTTGGAGTTATATCGAGCGATTTCTTTCCTTCCCCTGGACCTAATAGAGCAAAGAAATCTGCAACGAGCTGCGACACAGATTTGCCAGACTTCCGCGCGTACATCTTGGCGCGATTTATGAGCTTCTCATCAATACGCAATGTCAATTTCGTTTCCATAGACAACCCCCAAGTCATATGACGTACACTTTTGTTTTAAATTATACGTCACCCACATTGGGATGTCAAGGTTTTAAAAGGCATAGTTGACACTTTTTCCTCCTTTTTGATAAGATTTCAACTTAATATGGATATTCTAAACTTATTAAAATCTCGAAGGTCAATTCGGATTTATCAGGACAAACCCATCCCTCAAGATCTTCTCCTCCAGATCCTTGAAGCAGGCCGATGGGCTCCTACCGGAGCAAACCTTCAACCTTGGCACTTTGTTGTGGTGTCAGATCAGGAGACAAGAGAAAGGATCGGGGAGGTAGCCCGATTCTTCTTTATCAAATCCTCCCATGTGGAAAAAGCGCCGGTCCTTCTCGTCCTCGGGTTCGATACCCGAAAGGGAAAATACGGAAGATATGATGTGACCCTGGCGGGCGGAAATATGATGACCATGGCCACAAGCCTCGGTCTCGGAACTTGCTGGATCGGTGCCTTTGACGAGAAAAAGGTAAAAGAGATCCTCGATATCCCAGAAAACATCGAAGTGATCGGCCTTATCACCTTGGGATATTCCGAAGAGAAGGCCGAAGCTCCTCCAAGGGTTGAATTGGAGAAGATTGTCCATTGGGAGTCCTGGTCTAATGTGAAGAGGAAAACCTTCGGAGATGGGATGCTAAGATCGGGGCCCCTCTCATTAATTAAGAAGTTATTCAAAGGGGTCAAGGGGTCGAGGGGCCAAGTGAAAACATAATTCGACAGATACTTGAACCCTGGAACCCTTGAATCCTTATTGAGGTAGAACATGGATCATCAACTCATTCAACGGGCGGCCAAGGATATTCTTCAATCAAAAAAGACGATTGCTTTTACTGGGGCAGGCATCTCCGTAGAGAGCGGTATCCCCGCTTTCAGGGGCTCTCAGGGGCTTTGGGAGAGATACGATCCGGACGAGTATGCCCATATCTATGCCTTCCATTCAAACCCTGATCGCGTCTGGTTGATGCTCAAGGAGATGTTCTCCCTCATTATGATGGCGAAACCGAACCCTGCTCATCTTGGCTTAGCCGAATTGGAACGGATGGGCCTTCTCTCCTCCATCATCACCCAGAATGTGGATGGTCTTCACCAGGCAGCGGGGAGTAGAAATGTGATCGAATTTCATGGTACCCACAGAACCCTCTCCTGTTTGAAGTGCTCCACAAAAGTAGACGGCCTCTTGCTCAAAATAGAGGACCTGCCTGCCCGGTGCTCCCGGTGTTCATCTCTTCTGAAGCCTGACGTGGTCTTTTTCGGAGAACCCATCCCTTGGGAGGCTCAGATGAAGTCCCTTAAAGAATCAAAATCCTGCAGCGTGGTCATTGTGATCGGGACCTCTGCGGTCGTTTATCCAGCAGCGACCATCCCCTTTACAGCTAAGGAGAGCGGAGCAATTGTCATTGAAATCAATAAGGAACCCACTCCAATGACGAACCATGTATCAGACTACCTGATCTGTGGCTCAGCAGGGGAGATCATTCCTGCCATCGTGGAAGAAGTGAAAAAGTGAAGAGTATTGTAATCTTAGACTCAAAATGATATGATTTGAACGATGCCATTGGTTCTATCTTATCTACCTGCCTTCCCCGGGCAGAAACTCCTTTAGCTTTAATTGTTTTTAGCGGGGTGAAGGTTCATATTTGAAAGAGCAACAAGTCGTAGACTCGACTCTGCAAGAGGAATCTGTCGAAAAGGTCATTTTTGACGACCTTCAAATTGCAAATGTCCTTTTCGGCGCTCACAGTGAAAATTTAAGGCGCATTGCCAAGACGATCGGTGTAAGGATCAATGCCAAGGGCAATGCCCTCACCATTCAAGGTGAGGATCTAGATGTTCATCTCTCAAAACGTGTTCTGAACGACCTCTACACCCTTCTGAAAAAAGGTTATCCCCTCTACCCAACGGATATCGATTATGCGATTCGAATGATCTCCGACGATCGAACGGTCAAGCTTGAGGAGATCTTCCTCGATACCGTCTATATCTCCTCAAGAAAGAGGGTGATTACACCAAAGAGTCTTGCTCAGAAACGTTATATCGATGCAATTCGGAAATTCGATCTGGTCATTGGCATTGGCCCTGCTGGAACTGGAAAGACCTACCTGGCCATGGCCATGGCCGTCTCATTTCTCATAAAGCAGGAGGTTGAGAGGATTGTCCTGACCCGTCCTGCTATCGAAGCAGGTGAAAAGCTGGGATTTCTACCAGGAGATATTGCAGAAAAAGTGAACCCCTATCTTCGGCCCCTTTACGATGCCCTTCATGATATGATGGATTTTGATCGGGCCTCCAAACTGGTGGAGAAGGGTGTGATCGAGGTGGCCCCTTTAGCCTTCATGAGGGGCCGAACCCTCAACGATTCCTTCGTCATTCTCGACGAGGCCCAAAACACTGGATCAGACCAGATGAAGATGTTTCTAACGCGGTTGGGCTTTGGGTCCAAGGCCGTCATCACAGGCGACATCACCCAGGTAGACCTCCCTGAAAATAAGATATCGGGCTTAATCGAAATTCAAGGCATTATCAAAGGAATTGAAGGAATCGAATTCATTTACTTTTCAGACAAGGATGTTGTCAGACATCCCCTCGTTCAAGATATCATCAAAGCTTATGAAAGGATGGAAGAAAAACGTCAACGCCAAAAAGAACAGGGACATCTTGGATGAAGTCTTAACTTGGAATGGCAGAGGGTCTCAAATATATGGAGATGGCCGTTTATGAAGCCACTTATAAAAAAGTTTCTATCCCAACTTCCCTTCGTTAAAACCACCAATGGGCTGAGAGACCGCTCGTGGATGGAGAGGATTAGAACCCCTTCTTACCAAAAGTGGTTTATTGGCATTGGAGTCGCCTTCATCCTCACCCTTCTTCTTTCTCCCACCCTTCGACTCCCTCTCAAGGAGTATAAGGTAGGAGATATCGCCACCAAGGAGATCAAATCGACTCAGGATCTTCTCGTGGAAGATGAACGGTCTACCCAGGAGAAAAGGATCGAAGCTGAGAGATCCGCCCTCTCCGTTTACGATTACGATCCTGCTGTGCTCATCGATCCAGAAAGTCGAATCCGTTCTACCTTCGAATCACTGGCTAACTCATTTCGAAGGGTTGAAAGAGGGATCGACCAAAGGGCCCAGCGGAAGAAAGAATGGGAATCCAATCTCCGGCTTCCCCTTACCTCGATGGAATGGCATATTCTGGAAAAGGAACGCTTCAACCCTGCCATCGGGGAGGCCGCCTTGAAACTGATCACCCCCATCCTGCAAAAAGGGGTCATCAATGATAAAGATCTCCTCGATCCAGATTCTGATAAAGGGGTGGTGATTAGGAATATCCAGACGCGCGAGGAGAGAAAGGACCTTCCTCCTTTTGCATTTTTGGATTTCAAGGAAGGAAAGAGCAAACTTCGGGCTCAGGCGGATCCGCTTTCATCGAGCTTTGGAAAGGAGATGACCCCTGTCATCCTAAAAATCGCTGAACACTTCCTGAAACCCAATCTCACCTTTAATAAGAACGAGACCGAAGAGCGAAAAGCGGGGGCAAGAGAAAGGGTAAAACCCGTCTATTTTCAAGTCAAAAGGGGAGAGGTGATTTTGAGGGCTGGAGAACGGGTGCGAGAGGAGCATCTTTTCAAGATCAAGGCCTTAAAGAAGGCACAAGAAAGAACCCACCTCTTCTCCCTCCTGATCGGCCTCGTCCTTTTGACCTTCCTCATCTTAGCCAGCCTCTATGAATTCTCTACAAAGAACATCCGCAAGATCATGCTCTCTCAGAAAGATCTCCTTTTCTTCTCCACGACCCTTGTTGGAATCATTGCTCTCCTGAAACTATTCCAACTGATGACGGATGCCTTAGGAGGAGAGTTCCTCTCCATTCCGTCCTCTTCTTACTCCTATCTCTTTCCTATTGCCGCCGGTGCGATGCTCATTCGAATCGTGATCAACTCAGAAGCCGCCATCATCTTTACCATTCTGTCCAGTTATTTCTCGGCAGCCCTGATGGGGAATCAACTCTTCTTCTTTATCTTCACTTTTGTGGGAAGTTTGGTCGGTGCCCATAGGGTGGCACGATGCGAACAGAGGAGCATCCTCATCAAGGCAGGACTCACGGTAGGTGGGGTCAATGTCTTAATGATCCTGTCTTATTACCTCATCTCTGGGAATCCCTTTAAGGTGGTCATCCTTTCAGACCTGGCCATGGGGTTCTTGGGAGGACCTCTCGCATCTATCTTGGTTCTTGGGATTACACCGGTCGTTGAAAGTCTGTTTGGCTACACTACGGATATCAAACTCCTCGAGCTTGCGAATATGGACAATCCCATGCTCAAGGACCTTATCCTTCAGGCTCCTGGCACCTATCATCATAGCATCATTGTGGGAAGTTTGGTGGAGGCCGCCGCCAAATCGATTGCTGCCAATCCATTGTTGGCAAGGGTGAGTGCTTACTATCACGACATTGGAAAGCTGAAAAAAACCCTCTACTTCATTGAGAATTCAGGAGGCATGGAGAATAAACATGATCACCTTACACCGAGCATGTCAAGCCTCATCCTCATCTCCCATGTGAAGGATGGAGTGGAGTTGGCCCGTGAGAATCGTTTGGGCCAACGGATCGCTCACATCATTCAACAACATCATGGAACGAGCCTGATCTCTTATTTCTATCAGAAGGCTAAAGAGAATTCAGAAGCGGAGTTGGTCGATGAGAATGATTTCCGTTATCCCGGACCTAAACCCCAGACGAAAGAGGCGGGCATCGTCATGTTGGCTGATGCGGTGGAGGCGGCCTCGCGCACGCTCTCCGATCCAACTTCTTCGAGAATTAGAAGTCTGGTCCAAAGGATCACGAATAACATCTTCTTGGACGGGCAGCTGGAGGAGTGTGAATTAACTTTAAAGGATCTTCAAAAGATCGAGGAAAGCTTCAGTCGAATTCTCACAGCCATTTTCCACCAGAGAATTGACTATCCGGCTCCCCCGACTTCTGAGCCTCTTAAGAAGAGAAACGATGAAGATCTGGATTCGAAATCGGCAAAAACATACCCTCTTAGACTTAAGAAAAATAAGAAAGGTGGCTCAAAGGATATTGACCGACCTGGGACTCCCTGATGCTGAGTTGAGCCTCCTGTTTGTCAATGATGTCCAGATCCAGGCATTAAACCGGCGATACCTCCGTCGGGACAAACCCACCAATGTCCTTGCCTTCCCAATGAGGGAAGGCGAATTTTCTGCTCTTCATCCCCACCTCCTCGGGGATCTCGTCATCTCCGTTGAGACTGCCCGGCGCCAAATGAAACGGTTCGGTCTGGACGAGATGAAAATGGTCACCCTCCTCATGATCCATGGTATTCTCCATCTTGTTGGATATGAGCACGAAGGGACGAGGAAGGGATCTCGCGAGATGGCTATTAAACAGAAGGAACTGTTCCACAGGATTACAGGAAGATGAGAAGTAGCCAGTGCAAAATGCAAAATTAACATTGCAAAATTAGCATTGAATAACTCCTCCGTCTAATTTTCAATTTTTTCATTCTTTCCATTGCTAAATTTGCAATGCTAATTTTTAAATTTGCAATGATTCCCTTCTTAGTTGAAAATCCATAGCCTTCTTAGTCGATTGAAACGTTTAAGGAAAGCCAATTCTTCAGGAGTCATTAAGGAAGGTGAAACCCTCTCTTTTAATTTCAGCAGACCTCCATAATCCACCCACCTCAGGAGGGGAAAGAAAAAACGCCGGAACAGACCCTTTTCCTTAAAGGAGAAACTGCTGTTGAAGTCGATGAAAAATGGTTCTCCCCTTTCAGAGATGAGGATGTTTCCTTTGTGTCTCAAATCCAGATGAACCACTCCTCTCTGATGGATTTCTCCCAGTACTTGTTTAAGATGAGAAAAGAAAGAAAGTGGAAGAGTCTCTCCCCTCTGGATGGGTCTTCCTGGAACAAATTCCATGGCAAAGGCGAAACGATCGATTCGCTCAACGGGCTCGGGGACACCCGGAACTCCCCTCAACTGAGCATATATCTTCCATTCCTTACGGATTAACCAAAGCCCCAATGTCCAGCGAAGAAAAGGATTTTTCCTCCGAACATCCTTGACCATGAGAATCCGACCCGCCACCTTCACTCGATTCAGGTCAGGCTTCCCAAAGCTTCCTTCTGCCAGGCATACAGAATTCTGTTCGATCTCTTTCCGATTCACGAATCCCCTAAATCCGAAATTCCTGCTTGGCGCAGGCAGGTGCTTCGAATTTAGACTTAAACCCATTTATGTTTCACAATCCGCAATCCGCATTCAGAAATCCGCAATCATCAAAATACGGCTCCCCAATAAGACCGGCTCAGGATCAACAGGATACCCGCGAGATTCAAAAGGACGATTCCTTCTTCGCTATTCTCAAAAAAATTCTTTAACCGCCATGAAGCCCTTTCGTTGGAATAGGGCGTCCGTCTGGGAATGTAGTCAGGGACTTTCTCGTCGTAATCTTCAAATCGCTCCCCGAAAATCTTTCTCAGCCGATCTCCCTCCATCCTCTTTTTGTAAGGGATGTAATGGAAACAGAACATAAACATCGCAATCGCCAGGAGATATATATTATCTGCAAGGATACAAAAGCCAGCCGTAATCAGAATCGAACCGATATAGAGGGGATTTTTCACATAAGCATACGGCCCGGTCACGGTCAGCATCTCGTTCTTCTGGAGATGGCCTGCCGCCCAGATGCGGATGCCTTCTCCGAGGACGATCAAAATGATCCCGGTCACCATCCCAGGCAGGTTCGGCTTAGCAAAGATCGCCAACAGGAATGCTCCAATGAATAACGGAATTCTCCGGACCTTTCTCACATTCATGGTATTTCTCCGCCTTATCCAAGGACAGGTGGAGAAGTCTTCTTTTTCTTGTAAATAAAATAGAGGTTTCGGAAATAGATAAAATTCCCAGGTAAATAGGCCAAGATGAAAACCGGATCCATACGATGAATCGCATAGGAAAGGAGGATCAACCCTCCTCCCAGGCTGAAATACCAGAAAGAGACTGGAATGACGCTCTCCTTTTTCCTCTCGGAAGCGATCCACTGGAGCAAGAAGCGCATGGTAAACATCGCCTGACCGATGAAGCCAAAGATGACCCAGAAGTCGATCCTCAACTTTGGATACTGTTGAACAAAGCCTGAGAGAATTTCTTTGATCCAATCCATCTTAAATCCTTTCTTCGATATCATAATGGATGCGGCGGCTCTTCATCCATCTCACTGCCAGAAGATCGATAAAGGATCGCCAAATTCGATTCCGAATATTATATTTTGACTTTCCAAACCTCCTCGGATGATGGGAAACCGGAACCTCGATCACCCGATAGCCCTGCATCCTTGCCAAGGTGGAAAGAAACCGGTGCATTCCGTTAAACGGTGGAATGTTCTGAACACACTCCTTCTTAAACACCCTAAGAGTGCAGGCACTGTCCTTGATATCTTCACCGCTCAATCGATTCCGAATGGAGTTGGCAATCTTAGAGGAGATCCTTTTCAGCCATGGATCCTCCCTCTTCTGTCGCCATCCCGTGGCCATATCGTAACGATCCAAATATTCCATCAATTTTGGAATATCCGCAGGATCATTCTGAAGATCTGAATCCAGAGTCACAATCTTTTTGCCCCGGGCCTCTTTCATTCCTGCATAGAGGGCTGTGCTCAGGCCGCGATTTTCTCTAAATCCAATGACTCGAAGGGAAGGATACTGAGAGGCCATCTCCCTGAGTATCCTCCGACTTCCATCTGAGCTTCCATCATCAACAAAGATCATCTCATAGGGTAAGCCGATTCCTATTAAGACTTCCACTAACTTGGGAACCAAGACGGCAAGATTCTCCTCTTCATCAAAAACAGGAACCACAGCAGAAATCTCGATCTCAGAATGGTTCGTCATGGACGTTTTCCAAAGGTCTAACGATTTGAAATTAATACAATATCGTCATCTCCTACCTTGCGTCGGGTAATCAACTGGACCTTCGGCCTTCCTGTGATACTCTGAAATGAATAAAAATCTTTAAATTTTAAGAGACAAAATACCCTTTCGGAAGATCCCAGAAAATGAAAGAGATCCCCTTGGCTCTCCAACTCCAAAATGGGCACAATCCCTGTGTAATAATTATAGGGACCAGTCCCAAAATCTCCGTAAATGGCCAACCTCTCCCCAGGTTGAATTCGTGAAGTAATCTCCTGAGAAATGAAACGACCCGATTTATACGGATTGACAAGAGGAAAGATGACTCTCAACGTGTAGAAGTATCCCCCAACCATCATCCCAACGATAACAAACAGAATGGCGGTATAATGTTTGAAGCGATTGAGAACAAAGAGGGCAAGGCTGCTTCCAACCATTAGGAACGCAATGGGGAGAGCATAAGGCAGATACGAAGGAAATCTTATCGAAATCACCCAAGGAATAGCAGCCCCTGCGAATAAAGCCAAACCCATAAACCCGTAGAGGGGAAAAGAGATCCACTCACGCCTAAAGGGTTCCATTGAGGTCAGGATGAAATCATCCCAAAGCTTTCCTACCATTACAGATACAGCGGGAAAGAGAGGTAAAAGGTAGATGCCTCGCTTCCCTTTCGATAAAGAGAAAAAGAGGAAGATGACGATGAACCATACGAAGAGAAAAAGAAACTCCCTTCTCTTTTCGATGGCCCCTCTGGAACAGCCATAAGCAACCGCTGCGGGCAGGAAGAAGATCCAGGGCAAGAAGTCTATTGGAAAATTGTAGAGATAATAGTAGATCGGTCGAATATGGCTTGACCCCTTTGCAAAGCGATCAACGGTGTGATGGAGAAGGGTCTCACTGAGATAGGTTTGTCCTCCTTTAAATATCGCTGGAACATACCAGGATAGGACGATGGCCATAAAAAGGAGCATCCCGGGCAGAAGCTTCATCCTTTTGATCGCTTTCCAATCCCTTTGAATCATGAGGTAGCTCAAACTGACCAAAAGGGGAAAGACGAACCCCACCGGCCCTTTCGCTAAAGTAGCCAAAGCCATGGCAATGTAAAAACCATAAATCGAGAGAGTTCTTGCCTTCCTTTCACTCTTCTGTTCAGACTTACGATCTCGGTACCATTGAAAAAAAAAGAAGAGCGAAGCTGTTGTGAAGAAGGTCAGAGTGGTATCGATGTTGCCCCGTGTCGAAAGATAGGCAAATCCGACACCCGTGGCGAGGATGAGGCTGGAGAGAAACCCCGTCCGTGTCGCATAGAGACTTCTGCCAATGAGAAAAGTAAGCAGTACGGTCAAAGTTCCGAAGACGGCTGAGGGGAATCTCACAGAAAATGAGTTAAATCCCTGCCAAAGATACGATGAAAGGGCAATAAGCCAGAAGAAGAGCGGGGGTTTGTCCTCATACACCTTCCCATTAAAATGCATGAGAATCCAATCCCCTCCATTCACCATCTCTCTGGCAACTTGGGCATAACGGGGTTCATCCGGATTCCAGAGGTCCCATCGGTTCAAGTTAAAAAAGAAGAGAAAAAGACAGACCCCTAAAAGAATAGCGATCTGAGCCCATTTCTGAGGATAGATTCTGGAAAACCGTTTCTCCATGATTTACCCAAAACAAAAATACTTTATTTTAAACCACTACTCCTTTTATTTCAACCGCGGCGAATCGTTTTTATAAATTTTAAAAATAAGACTCCTGACATCATCAGAAGGAGGACAAAAATCGACCAAAGCAACCACATCGAGTTTTGAATTATCGGAAAGAGATTAGTGAATATCCATTCCTCAAACTTATCCTCCAATTCAAACTGGCTTTGAATCGTGATCACCTCCTCAGTAGCCTTATCCTGGTCTACAGTGATTCTCAAGATATGATGGAATTTCCCCCATTCGGGTTGCCATTTTTTCAAAAGGCCTTCTCCCCCTCCGGAAACGATTACGTTTATACCCTTCTTTTGTCCCCTCCAATAACCATGGTAATCTCCAAAAAAGGATGCTGTGACCTTACAGGCCTCGAATTGGAAGAAAAATAAAAATGAAGATTCTGTATTTTCAATGGTGGGACAATTTCCTCTCATGAACCAATCTAAATTTTTTTCTCTTGACGGACTCTTCCAAAAGCACCTTCAAAATTAAGAAAATTTAACTCTAATTTAATCCTCAATTAATGCCGCCTTATTTATGATGGAAGGAAAAATTTAATAGGACTTGGAGGTTTCAAAAATGTTTCTCTCTATTCAAGACAGGATATTGGAGAAATTATCAGCCTATAGGGGCTTCTTTTATCTCCCCCCGTTTAGTTTGATGGCAATAACATTTTATAAAGAATGGGAAGACGACTCTATCATATGGCCGTTAGGAATTGGAATTATTCTCATAGGTCTCTTGATCAGACTCTGGGCGACAAAACATATCGCAAGGAGAATGCCATGGATGAAGAAGAAGGGAAAGAAACTTGTTAAAACAGGGCCCTACGCGATTGTTAGAAACCCACTCTATATTGGCAATATCTCAATTGCTATGGGTCTTTCTGTCCTTTCAGAATTGGCCTGGTTCCTTCCATTTGTTTTTTTATATTTCTTTATCCTTTACCATTCTGTTGCCCTTTATGAAGAGAAAAAGCTTTTGGGAAGATGGGGAGATGAATACCGGGCTTATTTGAAGGATGTTCCCCGATGGATACCGAGGCTCAAAAATTTGGATGAAGTTAAAGCAAATAAGTTCAGCTGGACAGATGCTCTGCGATCTGAGGCCCCTTCGATCTTGGTCATCCTTTTCGGGATTTTTATCTTTTTTCTAAAGGAGATATTAAGCCCTCTCGTGGAATGACTTAAGGATTTCACCGAGCAAGCTTTATGGAACCTTACTTGACTTTGGGGAAGCCGTTTAGGGTAAAGAACTATCTTTTCTAAAGACGCAGATATACGGTGAAGGTAGAACCTTTATTCAATTCACTGTCCACCTCGATCCTTCCCTGGTGGGCGTGTGCGATCCATTCCGCGATGCTTAGACCTAACCCGACTCCCCCGGTCTCCTTTGACCGTGACTTATCTACTCGATAGAAGCGTTTGAAGATATTTTTTTGTTCCTCTTTGGAGATTCCGATACCGGTATCTTTTATCTTAACCAGCGCATTTCCATTATTTTTTTCTACAGTGATACGAATAGAGCCTTTCTGAGTGTATTTGATGGCATTATCGATCAGATTGGTAAAGAGTTGTTGGAGAAGTACTTTATCACCCATCACCATAATTTCCGGGAGGGGTTCAATGATTAAATTGATATCTTTCTGATCAGTCAGTATTTTAAAAAGATTGCATATATCTTTAACAAGAAGGTCCAATCTTAAAGGAACCACTTTCAACCCTGCCTGTGAAGAATCAAATTTGGAAAGGAGAATCAAGTCGTTGATCATACGGTTCATATGCTCAAACTGCACTATAAAGTGGGCCAATCCTTCCTTGTATTCTTCCACATGCCTTTCCTTTGAAAGCAGAACTTCTGCCTCCCCTTTCAATGCGCAAATCGGGGTCTTCAGCTCATGGGAGGCATCAGCGGTGAATTCAGCCATTCTGTTAAAAGCCTCCCCCAGCCTGGAAATCATCCCGTTGATCGTTCGGATGAGGCCATCTAATTCATCGTCCGTTCCTCTGGGAGTCAATCGGTCACCCAAATTTCTCGATGTGATGCTTTGAGCCTTCGAAGTAATGTAGCCGATGGGGGAAAGGGACTTTCGGGCCAAAATCCATCCTCCTAATCCACCCAGTAATATGACAATGGGAAGGGAAGCCATTATATTGTACTTAAAATTTGAAAGGCTTTTTCTTACGAAATGGAGGTGGGTCCCCGTTTGAATGATATAAACCAATCTTCCCTCTACATGAAAAGGAGAACTAATGATTCGAAATGGTCTTCGTCTTCCCGGGGAATGAATACTCTCCCGAGTATCTTTTCCATCCCTGGCATTGGATATCACTTTCTCGTTTACTCCATATTCCATTTCCTTAAAACCCTTTGAAACATAAAGGGATATGCCATTTGAATCCAACACCCTAAAGTAAATTGGATAATATGTTCTAGCTACCTCTTTGATCTCAAAATTTTTAAGTCCTTCCACTCCCTTCGACTGCTGGGTTAAAACCTCTGACAATTCTTTTGTCTCGTCAAGAAGAAATCGGTCAACCTCCTTGATCAGTTGATGCTTCATCCTTACATAGAGGAATCCACCGATGGCCAGGACAGAGAGAAAGAAGGTGAGGATATACCATAGCGTCATCTTCACATCGGTTCTTCGGTAAAATTTAATCCTTATCTTCGAGGACATATCCGACCCCTTTCACGGTATGGATCAATTTAGGTTCAAAACCCTTGTCGATCTTATCTCTGAGATGAGAGACATGGACATCAATGACATTGGTAGATGTATCAAAGTGGTAATCCCAGATCTTCTCGGCGATCATTGTTCGGGTAATGATTTGGCCAGGATACCTCATGAAAAACTCCAGAAGGGCATATTCTTTAGGTGTAAGTTCGATCTTCGTTTTATCCCTAAAAACCCAATGTCCGTCCAGATCTAAGATCAGGTTGGCAATTTGCAATTTTGATGAAGGGGTTACTACGCTACCTCTTCTCAGGACAGCCCGAATCCGAGCCAAGAGTTCGTTGAAAGAAAACGGTTTGACCAAATAATCATCAGCCCCTGAATTTAACCCCTGAACAATGTCACTCTCTGAATCCTTCACCGTCAAAAAGATTACAGGAATTTGAATCTCAAATGTTCTGATTCTCCTCAAGACCTCTCTCCCGTCCATTTTAGGAAGCAGGATATCAAGGATAATGAGATCGTATTTTTCATGGAGGGCTAAACGTAAACCTTCTTCACCATTAAAAGCCACATCGACAGAAAAAGAATTTTCTAACAGTCCTTTCTTAACGAATCGAGCAATGCCTTTGTCATCCTCAACCAACAAAATCTTCATGAAAATCTATTCTAACAAATCACCTTCAAAATTTAAATCCTCCTTGAAAAATACCGCTTTATTTTTTAAGATTGGTCAACCCCAATAAGGTTGAATTAAAGCAGACCAGACAGAATGACGAAAAAAAGGGATATTTTATTAAGTTTCCTTTCAGGGATTCTCTTCGCCCTCTCCTTCCCCAATTTTGATCTCGAATTTTTAGCCTGGTTTGCTCTGGTTCCCCTCTTCTACTCCTTTGACGGAAAAGGTTTATACCAAAGTTTTAAGCTCGGATTTTTAACCGGCATCATCTCCTTCCTTGGAATTCTTTATTGGATCATTGTTGCCGTCCACACTTATGGTAATGTCCCTTTAATCCTGAGTGGCCTCATTCTTTTATTGCTGGTAATCTATTTAAGCCTCTACATGGGAATCTTCACGTTCCTATGTCGTCTGGCTCAGATACGCCTTGGATCCAAGCTCATCATGCTCTCCCCTTTTCTCTGGGTCTCCTTGGAATACCTCCGCTCTTTTCTTCTCACCGGCTTTCCATGGACAAACTTGAGCTATTCTCAATATTTGAATCTTCCTTTCATACAGATGGCGGATATTACGGGATCTTACGGCTTATCGTTTGTCATCGTTTTGGTCAATGCCACTCTCTTTTTGGTGCTCCACCAGTGGCCAAAGAAGACGTTCCCTCTTCGGGAAGTCGCCATCACGGTGATCGTCCTCTTAGGTTTCCTGATCTATGGTTATGCAAAGATGAAGCATGTGGATCGAGAGGCAGCTCAAACTCCTCCATTGAAAGTGGGCTTGGTTCAGGGAAACATCGACCAGTCAATAAAATGGGAGGAGTCTTTTCAAAGGGAGACCTTGAAGATCTACGAAAGGCTTTCCTCTAAAGTTGCAAAAGAAAAACCCGAACTCATCATCTGGCCTGAGACCGCCACTCCGTTCTTCTTCCAGGATGAAAAAGAGTATCAACCCATCGTCCTTGGCATACCCAAGAAAATGGGAGCCTTTCTCCTCTTTGGGACCCCTTTCTATAAAGTGGAGAGGGGAAAGGTGAACCATTACAATAGCGCCTTTTTGGCCTCTCCTTCAGGGGAACTGACGGGAAGGTATGACAAAATCCACCTTGTCCCTTTTGGAGAGTATATCCCTCTCCAGAAACTCCTCTTTTTCATTGAATCGTCCATAGGCGAGGGAATCGGGAACTTTGAGCCTGGGAAAGAGATCTTTAATTTTTCTCTTCCTCATGGAAAATTCGGACTCCTCATCTGTTTTGAAATCATCTTTCCAGATCTCTGCAGGAGATTTGTAAAGAGCGGGGCGAACTTCTTAGTTACGATTACGAACGATGCCTGGTTCGGAAGAACCTCCGCTCCTTACCAACACTTTTCCATTGCCACTTTCAGGGCTGTGGAAAACCGAGTCTTCATCGCCAGAGCAGCCAACACAGGGATTAGCGGCCTTATTGACCCCAAAGGAAAGATTGTCCAACGGGGAGATATTTTTACAGAAGAGGCCATGAACGGAACGATTCGACTGATGAAGGGTAAAAGTTTTTACACCCTCTATGGAGATGTCTTTGCATGGATCTGTTCTGGATTCTCTATCATTCTATTAGGTTCTGCTCTGCTTCGAAGAAGAAAGTGGAGATAACCGTTGCTCCCACAAATCTCTTACCTCTTTAACAGACTTTCCTTTGAAGCGTTCAATTTCCAATGAGCTTATATCCATCATTGCAGCACGGCCATGGATGATGCATTCAGCTACAAGTTGGCCGGCGATTGGCGCTTGAATGATCCCTCTCCCGCCCCAGCCGCAATTAAGAAAAAATCCTCTCACTGAGGCTACTGGACCTAAAATGGGATGATTATCAAGAGTCACTGGTCGAATTCCTGTCCAGGAAGTCAACACAGAAACTCTCTCGAACACTGGGACTCGATGGATAGCTATATCGGTCATCTCTCCCATTAAGGTGTGACTGATCTCTAAATCTGTGGCTTCGGTAGGTACTGCTCCCATACCTATCAATATGCCGGAACCCTCGGGTCGATAGTACCACTCAGCTGTCAGATCCTCAACAAAAGGTCTATTCGAGGGAATCTCTGGGAAAGGTCCAGTAACCCAAATACATCTGGCTAAATTGATGATCGGGATCTCCACACCAACCCATCTCCCTATCTCGATTGCCCAAGGCCCTCCAGCATTCACAACCACCTTCGTGGGTACAAAGCCCTTATTCGTATAAACGCCTTCTACTTGCCCATGCCGAAACTTGATATCGGTGGCACGGACGTCTTGATACAAACGGACGCCCATTTCTGAAGCCCTTTTGCTGTATCCCCACATAATCATGTGGGGATCAAAAGGACCATCGCCCGGCCCCCAAGTCCCAAGAACCAGGTCTTCAGTATTTATCTCTGGGTATCGTCGTTTGATCTCATCGGGTTCAAGTATCTCTGTCCAAACATCGACAGACTGTAACAGCTTTGCGTTTCTTCGTAGACGCTCAGCACTTTCCATCGTAGCTAGCGATAACCATCCGATCCTCTTAAAGTCGATTGGAACACCAAGTTCTTCTTCGAACTCCATATACTTGGCGTACGAGTATTTAGCCATGCGAACGCTTAGATCATCGTGGCAAAACTGTAGGCTGAGCATGGAGGCCGATTTGCTCGAAGAACCACTTCCCACCTGACCCATTTCGACAACGACGACTTCCCTGACACCCATTCGAGCGAGATGATAGGCGGTGCTACATCCGATGACGCCTGCTCCGATCACCACGATATCTGCCGTGGCTTGCATCATCCTCTCCTTTCAGCATCATAATACATATCTCTTAAGATATAATCCAGTTGATAAAATGATCAGGCTCCTTTAGAGTATATGTCAATAAACCGTCAATGAAATTTTTAAAAAGGAGCATCAAATGGAACTTCTCTACCTCAGCCGTAAGGATGTGGAGGATCTGGGTATCACTATGAAGGATATAATAGAGATTGTGGATCATGGCTTCCGCCTCAAGGGTCTTGCCGAAACAGAGATGCCATCAAAGCCAGGCATCCATCCCAGGACCGACGCCTTTATCCACGCCATGCCAGCCTATGTGAAGGAGCTTGAAATAGCAGGGATGAAATGGGTCAGTGGCTACCCCACTAATATGCAGAAGGGGCTGCCTTACATCACGGGCTTGCTCATCCTTAACGATCCAGAGACTGGAATTCCAGCAGCTGTGATGGACTGTGCATGGATTACGGCTATGCGCACTGGCGCCAGCGTAGGCGTCTCAGCAAAGTATCTCGCAAGACAACCAAGCAGCGTCGCGGCTTTCCTGGGCTGTGGAGTTCAGGCTCGTACCAGTCTTAGAGCTCTCGTTGAGACGCTGCCGGAGCTCTCCAAGGTTCGCTGCTACGATCTCTATCCTGAGGCGACCAGACGCTTTATAGACGAGATGAGCTTGGCTTTCCCGAGGCTCAAGATGATCGCTTGTTCAAGTCCTGCTGAGATGATCGAAGCCGCAGACGTAGTAGTGACAGCCATTCCCATCGTCACGGATCCAAAACCTCCGCTTCATGCTGGGATGCTTAAGAAAGGCGGCCTTGCTGTCTCACTCGATTACGATTCTGCATGGACCAGTTCGGCCATGAAGGAGTGTGACAAATTCGTCTCTGATGATGTCGATCAGTTGCTGAGCACAAGAAAAGAAGGGGTCTACTTTGCGGGTATTCCTGAGGAGATTTACGCCGACCTTGGGGAACTGGCTGCTGGATTAAAGCCGGGCCGTCAAGGCGATTTTGAGAGGATCTTCTCCATGAATATGGGTATTGCCGTAGACGACATGGTCACAGCTAAAATAGTCTATGAACGAGCATTGAAGAAGGGAACAGGAACGAAGCTGCCTCTATAGTCAGAAATCTTTCAACCTACCCCCAAATGAGTTGGGATAACTCTTTTCGCACCAATCTCGCTACTTCAGCGGCTTCCGCTTCACTGCAACTCCATGCCTTTTCGTTTATCATTCTTGTCAGCACTTGTAACGCGTCCGCTGGCATATCAGCGGAACGAGGGACAATCCAGAAGTGAACGTGCTGGGTGGTCTCACCAAACGAACACGAATAGATCTTGGCTGGTCGGAGCACTCGCGAAAGTGCGATGCAGGTATTCCGCAGAATTGGCCCGAAAGCGGCTATCTCCTCCAAGGTTAGATCTGCTAAATGCTCACAATGTCGTTTGAGCTGGATGATGAGAAATCCCCGCATTTGTATGACAGGGGAGGCTACAGAATGATTGACCACCCAATATCTATCCTCGGAAATTATCCCTCCGGGTGGCTCTATGTTACCAGAGATAACGTCACAAGAAATGCACCTATCCATTCCCTTCACTCCGATCTGGTGTCTATTCTATAATTATTTATTCTTTCTGTTTGCTCTCCTGTACCATGCGAATAACCTCTATGCCCGAAAAAGATGTTCGTATGGGAAACCAAAGGAAAATCCAAAGCTGTCAGCATCGGCAATGATTGAACAGGCGATAGCGAAAGGCCAGAAGCGCTCCGGAAGATCTCGCGGCGCAAACGCTATTCCGACAGCAACGGCCACCGCTGCATGTGAAATGATCGAAGGCAAAGCTAATCCCCCTCTTCTTTTGAAACACCTTTCTCATTTCTTTTGATAGCCATCTATAAGTAGAAAGGAGGCAGTTGCTGCGCCTTCGCGTAGCCTCTTTGCCTCCGTATATTCTTTGGAATAATAGAACTCTTTAGCCTTTTCCAAGGAAGGAAATTCAACAATCACAATTCTTTGGCTCTCCTCGGGACCCTCCAAGGTAATTATTTCCCCTCCTCTAACAAGAAACCTGCCACCAAACTTCTCAATAACCCCCGGCGTGACCTTCGTATACTCCTTGTATTGATCCCAATTAGTCACATTTACCCTTACAATAATATACGCAGCCATCTCAAACCTCCTAAATTTAAGATAAGATCATCAATAAGCTAACGCTAAGATTAGCGGATGGTGAAGGTATCTGTCAAGAACGAATTAGGAGAAAGACAGGCCTCGGTGTATAGTGAAGAAACTATGGCGCAGGACGGTCGGGAGGGATTTATATTCCCTCCCGTTGGAAAAGGGACGCTATTCCCATCCCCATAGTGTCGCGGAATTGATGGTTACCCTGCAGTCGCACCTTTCCTTTTCATCAACATTGACTTCTACGCCAAAGCAGCCCGGACATCTAAGATTAGCTAACATTTTGACAAGATCGCACCGTTTCTCACATGAAAGGTTCATAAACCCACCTCCATTCAACCTATCCTAATTTCAATATAATTATCGCTGCCAAGCAATTCAAGATGGGGCAAGCATCCATCTGTTCCTGGCCCCAGGAGGGATGGTGATTTTTCATCACTCTGGGGAGTGAAGAGTATGAAGGATTATTTAAAGGAGGAGTTTATCGCATCCAGTCGCTTTTTAGCATCCGGAGCGTTGCTGAAGATAAAATCAAGTTTATGGCAGGAGTATTCACCACAATATCCACAATTCTTTATACCCTTTTCCTTCCCACACTTTCTTATCTCACAGACCTTGCAGTGAAGCCCCTCAGGTTGCCGCATAGGGGAAATTTTCACAACTTCGGCGAAACCCGCCGAAGCATATTTACCTTCGCTGAATCTTCGGTGAATACCCCTTTCGCATTCATCCCCGCCCTTCCAGATGAAGCATTCTGCGAAGGCGGGTAATTGAAAAGACGCCCTCCATCAGATAAGCAACCCTCACAATGAATATCTTCAGGTTTGATCTCTACTTTAAATAGCTTTGACCATTCTTGAGCAACCTTTACTCTTTTCTGATCATCATCCTCTTGTGTTGCCAAGATTACCCCACATTCATGAAGCTCCACGGGCAGGCAGTAGTCTCCAAAAACCATACCCACCTATGCCGAGGCTTCGGTGTGTCATCTATCACTAAGCGAAATCCGCCGAAGCATGATAGATCTATCGCTGAAAGGATTCCTATCCAGAGCTGCGCATTCCTCCACGGCCAGGGTCAAGGTCTTCTGTGTAGGCGGATGACACCCCAACCCACAAAACGAAATCATCTCATCCAAAAGCAATCTCCTCTTTTTGGTAAAAATGATATTATTCGAAGATGTGACCTCCTATCTTCCGTAAGATTATAAATTGACAATAATCTTAGCTAAAAACAGGCTAATTTAAAGTAAATTTGTTGAAGAGAAAACGTTGCTTATGGCCCACGATAAGGAATCTGAGAAATCGTCACAATATCAGGATCTATCCCCTTTTTCTTCAACAAAATCTGTATAGAGTGTTTTTTCATCTCCACGTAAGGTGAAGGGCCGACCCTAATTTTCTTAATTGGCAAAATGTCTCTCCCCTCAAAAAGTTCCATATATGGTACTAACGTTTTCTGAGAGGCACGGAACTTAATGACTTTTTCAAGACGGCCATCCCTTTCTCTACTGTCACCAGTCAAATTGGGCAGAAATGAGATCAGCCGAATTTCCTTCTCCTCGGAAAAACCCTTATGTTTGAAACGTGAGAGGCACTTGATGAAAGGCTTGAACATTTCATTTAAGGCGTCATCAGTAACATTTTCATCAATAGCAGTACCAATATACCGAGCCTTAAGCAACTCTATACAATCCTGGAGGTCACCTTTAAGGGCCTCTGGCATTTCTTCGCTGTCTCCATAGCAAACAGAGTCGATGTATATAGAATCCAGCCAATTGATCCTGAATTCCTTTTCCTTCAACTTTTCGAGTTCATTTCTGTCAAATCCAAGAGCATAGCCATCACCTCTGCCATAAGCGCGCCATTGGCTAAGGCGGTCACCTTCGTCATCGCAAAAGGATACGATATAAGCCTCAGTCTCGGGAGGTTTTCCTCCTCCTCCGAAAAAGATGTCAAGAAGTTCATTTAATAACCGATCAACATGCTGAGGCTCCCGATCAAAGGTCGACCTCCAACTCGCCAAGGCCTTTCTAAAAATTATTAGTTCATTCAAATCATTTAAATATCGGTAATGCGTAGCCCAGAGGGATTGGCTCTCTAGAATTCCTTGTGCACCCTTTCCATCTGTATAGTGATAAATGATGTTTGATTGTTCGTCTTGTGATTTATTCATTCGGAATTCACCTTATTGTGGTAGTTGGGTAGAGTAGAGAGCTGGTCATAGTAGGGTAAGGCTTACATTAACACATTTCTTAAAATCATTCTTGAAATACCAATTTGCAATATACCTAATTTCCCCTCTGACTCTAATTTATCAATTCTTTGAGTAACAGCCCCTCAAGTTTTGAGACCTATGCCCACCGAAAATCTCTCAAACTCTTCCCTAAGCTGCTTCTTTGAAATTTTGATGTTATGAACCTCTTTAAATAGCTCTGAGGTAATATATGCCGCCGCGTAAGGAGTAATATGGACATCATCCCAAGTTAATCCGCACAATCGAAGTTGACGCTCCCATCTTTCCTTGAAATCAGGTTCAAATGTCAATACCTCCTTCAACCATTCCCCCGTTAACTTACGAAAAAATAAGTAACCTAATTTTCGGAGGATCTTATGTTCCTCTATGCTTGCCTTCCAACCAGGATGCCAATCCGGTCCTTCCCACAGATGGTCATTATAAAACTTTAAAAGTGCTTCCCTGAACTTTTTCTCAAAACCGAGATAACGAAGCCATTCGCCCGCCAGGGAAATGTTAAACTTGCTTTTAGGGTACCCCTTAACCGTGACCCAGAACCAACAGGATGCGTTCCTCTTGTCAGGGAAAAACTTTCCCCGAGGAAAATATTTATCGTCCTCCCATAACACATAGGTTATCTTCCAAAATCGTTTATGAACGGCCTTCTTGATCCGGCGCAGATCTTTCAGTAGGAATTTGATAGGCTGATTAAAAGAGTTTAGCTTATAATTTTCCATTACTACACCCGCATACGGTTCCGAATGTGAACCGGGGATAAGCCGGAATTCTATAATCTATAGCGTTCCCTATCCTATTTGAGCAATATTTCCCTCTCCTGTCTCAATTTGATGCACAGAATAAACCACGAGTTGGTTTGTGTCAACAATTTAAAACGTATTGTGGATAACTGTAGAGAGCATGGAGCATCGAGTAATTTCTAAATCGTAAAGCATTAGGCGTAAGGGGGAAAGCGAAAATTAAAACCGCGCAGAGCATGGGGTATGGCGTAAAGTGTTAAAAAGAACTGCCGTGAGGCATAAGGGGTAAGCGAGGCATTAAACTAAAATATACTAATGTCCACCTTTTTAGGCACCCAGAATTTCATTGAGTCCGTCAATAATGATATCGAGTTCTTCACGTCTAACTTTTCCAATCTTTTTCCCAAGTCGCTCTACAGAAAGGGTACGAATCTGGCTTATTTTAACCCAAGAGGGTTTTGGCAATCCTGATCCAACAAGTTCATAAGTCAATGGAAACCCTGCACGTTGCGGCTGACTGGTAATGGCAACTGCAATAGCCGTCCCTGAATGTTCGTTGAAAACATCCTCGCTTAGAATCAAAACAGGACGCATACCCGCCTGCTCTCGCCCCCTCACAGGATTTAGATCAGCCCAAACAATATCCCCTCTTAATATTCGGGCCATTGCTCTGCCTCCGCTGAAAGACCTTCTTCCGCAAGTGCCTTTTCGAAATCGGGGTCAAGTTTAGCACACTCCCGAGCTAACCGGCTTTTCTCCAGCTTCTTAAGTTTTTCTTCCACTGCATCCTGAATGACTTTACTTCGGCTCGGAAAAGTTCTGTTCTTGACAAGGCGATCCAGCCTTTTCACTGTTCCCTCATCCAAAGAAATAGCAATTTTCGCAGTAGCCATAATCCACCTCTGGTATTACTATAAATCATACCGCATCTATTTGCAACCTCTTTTAATCTACTCGATAAATAGAAAAGCATAGCGGTTCATTTCCTGGGAGTAATCGTAAAGAACATCGATCGGGTAACCGATCTTTCGAACTGTAGCAAAGACATTCATAGCCATTGACTCAGGGGTGGGTCTTGCCATTTTAGGTTTTTTACACAGATGTCTGATGCCAGGACAGGATTCGCAGAGGTTACAGGAATCCATAAACAAAAGAAAAGCCTTATAATATCCTGAAAGAAAGACCTCTCGTTCCAGCTTCAAAAGCTTCAAATTAACCTTTCTTGTCCAGACAAAACGATCTTCAGGTCTGGCTACTCTTTTTGCGAAATGGAAGACCACACCTGTCTTATACCCTTTGAAAAAGGCTTCACATTCTCCCACAGAAGGGGTATTGGGCGGACAGGTTCCGCATTTACCGAAATTTTTGCAACCAAAAATGCATTTCATCCGCACCCATTGAGCCACGATGATCCTCTTCGGCTCAATCCACTTATAATCGTCATAACCATGCCTTCTGAAAATCTCCTTCAATTTATTACGGCTGATCTCTCTGCTAATTGGCCCTTTTTCCATGGTGTCTCCTCCAGATTTTTTTCGCACCGATACGGAGACTTCTACTACAAGCCTGAAATCAATTCAAGGATAAGAGATCCCAATAAGAAATGTTGCGTAGGATTCAAAGATCGGTCATAGTAATTCATATTGGGAATTGAGTCACTCTTAATAACTTTAGAGGGGTAGAACCATGAACGAACCAATATTAGAGATATTTTCGGATTATGTTTGACCTTGGTGTTATTTCAGTACCGTGCGTATTGACCGTTTGCAAAAGGAATATGAGATACAAATTCAGTGGGTCGCCTTTCCCCTCCATCCTGAAACTCCAAAGGATGGACTCACCCTTGAGCAGCTCTTTTCCGGTCGCCAGATTGATATCGATAAAGTGAGACATCGCCTGGGGCAGACCGCTCGCGAATTAGGCCTCCCTCTTGGCGAAAGAACAAAGACCTACAACAGCCGCTTGGCTCAGGAATTGGCCAAGTGGGCAGAATCAAAAGGGAAAGGAGATGAATTTCATAAGGCTGTCTTTCGAGCCTATTTCGTTGAAGGTAGAAACATCGGCAAAGTCGATGAATTGGTCCTTCTTGCAAAATCTCTGGGACTTCCCGAGGGAGAGGGAAGGCAAGTCCTGGAGTTGAGAACCTTAAGGGAAGCGGTTGATGTGGATTGGTCGCGATGCCATGTTTTGGGTATCACGGCCGTTCCGACCTTTGTTCTCGACCACCAAGGGGTTGTAGGGTTTCAACCCTACGAGACTCTGGAACAACTCCTCAAGACCAAAAGCATTAAAAAACGAACCTGATCCACCTTGTCTTTTGTGAGAGGATTAAAAATGCGGACAGCCCATTTTTTACTCTTTTCAACGGGCTCATTAGTACCGTTGTTTTGGTTGAGATCGTTTGGTCCGTTTAGTTCGTTGGCAAAGAATTGACAAAGTTCTTTTTTTAACTATCATTTTCAATATTCTGAGTGCGAGAGGTATAGCGAGAACCGATTCATTCAAGAAGATAACTGGGTGAAGAGGGAGTTGTTGCATGCTTGGGTCATTGCTGAAATTTGCGGCGCATGATACGGCACGCTCACCGCTTTTTCTGGTGTTGGTCCTTAGTCTCTTACTAAATCCCTTTTTCTTGAAGGCTAAGGCTTACGGTGAAAGTTCTACCGTTGAATTCATTGATGTCCACAATCATCTTCACGGAATATATGGTGCTGGACCAGGGATGTTCGATTACGATTTTGAGGGGGCAGCCAGAGTGGCCCTGCAGAGAATGAAAGAGGCGGGCATAAAGAGGATGTATATCATGCCCCCTCCCATTTCGCCCAATCATCCAGCAGGTTATGATTTTGAGAACTTTTTGAAGATCGTTAAAAGGTATCCCGATCGCCTGAGCTTCCTCGGCGGAGGGGGAACATTAAATGTTCTGATCCAGAAGGCGGTCTGCGAGGGCAGTACAACTGAGGAGATGAAGAGCAGATTCGAGAAAAGGGCCCTTGAAATTGTTTCCAAAGGTGCGTTAGGTTTTGCCGAACTCACTGCCGAGCACGTTTCCCTGGCCCCGGATCACCCTTATGAGTCCGCACCTCCTGACTATCCCCTATTTCTGCTCTTGGCCGACATCGCCGCAGGTCACGCCATGGTGATCGACATCCATATGGAGGCTGTTCCAGAGGACATGCCGCTTCCGTCGGGTTTGAGCCCATCACAGAACCCAAAAATCCTGAAGGCGAATATTTCCACCTTTGAAAGGCTTCTCTCTCACAATCGGAAGGCAAAGATCATTTGGGCCCATGCAGGCTGGTGCCAGACCGGAAGGCGAACGCCCGCTCTATGCGCCGAGTTGCTGGAACGACATCCGAATCTCTATATGAGCTTTAAAATCGGGCCTGACAGCCGGCCTGAGACCCGGCCAATGGAAAGGGGAATGGGACTAAAACGTGAATGGGACTAAAACGTGAATGGCTCGATCTGATTCTCAGGTTTCCGGACCGGTTTGTCATCGGCAGCGATCAGTTTTATGTCACTCCAAGATCGAACAAGCGGTTTCCTGAACACTTAAGAGCAACGACTGTATTCCTCTCCCTTCTTCCACCCGAGATTGTTCACAGGCTTGCCATCGAAAATCCAAAGCGTATCTTCACCCGCGATAGATGAGAAATCGTTGTGATCGTTGGGCTCATTTTATTTTTTAAGCCTTTGGCTCAGTTGGAAAGGTGGAATTGTATTTCTATATTGACAACGGAAAGAGGCAAGTATATATGAAAGTGAGTTGTCTTAAAGCTCTATGACTTGGAAATCTGATACCTTGTTTCCCCCATATCCCATCCGAAAGGTAAGGTAGGATGCCTCGACCAATTGGTTTTGACAATGAGAAATATCTTGCAGAGCAGACCACAGCGATCCTGAATAGAGTAAACCTTTTTGGTAACAAGCTCTACTTGGAATTTGGTGGAAAACTCCTGTTCGACTATCATGCAGCCCGAGTATTGCCGGGCTTTGATCCCAACGTGAAGATGCGCCTTCTGCAGAAAATGAGAGACAATTCCGAGGTCTTGCTCTGCATCTATGCAGGAGACATTGAGCGGAAAAAGGTTCGGGCCGATTTCGGTATTACTTATGATTCGGATGCATTGAAGCTGATCGATGATCTGAGAGAGTGGGAGATTGAAGTGGCGGCGGTTGTCATTACCCGTTATGACAATCAACCCTCGGCAAACGTGTTCAAGAACAAGTTGGAACGAAGAAACATCCGGGTGTATACGCACCGATATACAAAAGGGTATCCTACGGATATTGATACCATCGTGAGCCACGAAGGCTACGGTGCAAATGAATACATCCACACCACCAAACCCATTGTGGTGCTGACGGGGCCGGGACCCTACAGCGGAAAACTCGCCACCAGTCTTTCTCAGATTTATCATGAATACCACCGTGGAGTCCACGCCGGTTATGCTAAATTCGAAACGTTTCCCATCTGGAATCTTCCCCTGAAGCATCCCGTCAACATGGCCTATGAGGCAGCAACGGCCGACATCAGAGATTTCAACATGATCGACTCCTTTCATCTGGAGGCCTATAATGAAAAGGCAGTCAACTATAATCGGGACGTGGAGGCATTCCCGGTGCTGAAACGGATTATCGAGAAAATAACGGGGAAGCACATATTTTATAAATCGCCCACCGACATGGGCGTCAATCGGGCTGGTTTTGGAATCGTCAATGATGATGCAGTCAGGAATGCCGCCATCCAGGAGGTCATTCGTCGGTACTTCCGGTACGCCTGCGAGTATGCCATTGGGTTTGCGGATAAAGAAACCGTGCAAAGGGTGGAGCTCTTACTTGAAGACCTCGGTGTAAATCCCGAAGATCGAATTGTTGTAAAACCTGCCCGAGAAGCCGCCCTTGAGGCTGAGAAGAAAGGCAAGGGAAATGAGGGCATCTTCTGCGGTGCGGCCATTGAACTACACGACGGAGCCATCATCACAGGAAAGAACTCGTCGCTGATGCATGCGGCTTCCGCCCTCGTTCTCAATGCAGTCAAGTATTTGGCCAACATCCCTGATGCCATGCACCTTCTGCCTCCTAATATCATGGAATCCATCAGCCATTTTAAAAAAGACGTGTTAAAAGGAAAAAAGGTGAGCCTCGATTTAGAGGAAACCTTGATCGCCCTTAGCATTAGTGCCACTGTAAATCCAGCCGCACAAATGGCCGTTGAGAAGCTCAAGGAATTGTCTGGATGCGAAGTTCATATGACCCACATCCCTACTCCGGGAGACGAAGCAGGCTTGCGAAAGTTAGGAGTGAATCTGACAAGTGACCCCGATTTTGCTACAAAGCATCTGTTCGGAAGCTAACCCGAATCACCATGAATCACCTCCACCCCAATCCTCAGTATGACTCTTTGTCCATTCACTTCTTTTCCAGATCGGGTCCCTCGATCATGCTGCTGTGTTGATTGAATCCCCTGGAGTTGAAAGACGTTTCCCTATTGACGCTGGGATGGGTGTAAGGTTATCAACCATATGGATTGTCCTGCATCTCTTCGGAGGAAAGGAGGTTTTCAGGCTCTGTGTTTCGAATCGATGAACGTTTGATGATCCGTGTCGCTCCCTTCGGGATGGACCTGGTGCTCAGTGGGTACTACTTAGCAGCGCCCCTTGTACTGATTGAGCTCAAGGCAAATCCCGTTGAGCTTGGGCTGGTTGGAAGTATTACCTCGGCGGCCTCGGCGCCCATTTTTTTGGCCTGCGCGCCCCGTACCTGATCTGCCTCTTGTTTCTCCTTGCCGCAGTGGTCTGTGAAACGGCGTTTCTCAGGAGAAAGGACACCACCGATTAGAAGGCAGTCTCGCCTCCTTGTTTCATAAATCAGATCGTGCCTGAAATCCTTAAGAGGTTCCCCTCACTTTTGTAAAGTGAGGCCGGGAAGGATTTTTTAGACGGTTAGATTTTTTGAATCGAACCTGGATTGAGTGGAAATATGGGAGGTGTCCTTAATCTTTGTCCTGTTTGCGAAGAAGCGGCAGATTTGGAGAAGTATCTTAAAATGCTTCAGAACCTACGTCCCCTTCTCTCCCCTTCCTAAATTTTCATCTTTTCCCAAAGCTAACGTCGCGGATCAGGCGCGGCTATTTGCCGTCGCCCGCAGTCGGTTTATTGGGCTGAAATTTGATTTTTGTACCTACCAGTACGAACCGAGCATACGCAGTCTCATCAACTTCATTGGTGTTGACGATGCGGAGAATGCTGAACATCAGGTCGTTGGCCACTCCCAAGACACGCGAGGCAAGATGATGCGGATCATAGAATCTACCATGTCTGTTTCCCCAACCCTTGACAGCCATAACTAGGACATCTGGTTCGAAGCGGACCCGACTGGCACGGGAGACAAGAGGGTCTGTAACGATTGCGTAGCGCGGCGCGAGATACAACGGCACAATGACAATTTTGCCGCCAACGGGCAAAACGCGTGCAGCTTCCTTGATGAATCCAGAGTCGGAATCTCCCTCAAAATGCTCGAACGAGCAGTGCAAGGCCATTTTGGTCGCAGCTCCATCCGGTAAAGGAAGAGACGCAGCATCTGAGCCGATTCTATTGTCATGGATGCCGGGCTGGTACGAAAGATCCTGCGCATATGTGACGCAGCCATACAGTCGTTGATAGATCTCGGGAACAGGCGATCCCTCGCTATCAATGTCGATATAGACATCCGTTGGATTAAGCTCCAGTAGTTGCTGCGCAACAAAATGCTCCAGAGACTTCTCCGCTATGTTCCACCGGTAGTACTCAGGGTAACGAGATGAATATTCGGCCCTATCGAAATAGTCCTTGTATTGGCCAACGCTCACAACGAAATCTTGAACCGGAATGCCCAAATTGAAAAGCGAGTCGATGAGTCCCTTCTCCTCCCAGGGTAGCCAACCCCAGCGCTTTGGATGTCTCAGCCTAGCGTAATAGTAGAGTGCGAGTACACTGGAGTGCAATTTTCTATCAGTATTCCATTTCATCGCCTTACTTCTCTCTTCCAGAAGCACAACGCGGAGTTGAGCTGAATCTATGAATCTATGTTTATAGATTTCTGCTCAACTCCGCGTTCCCGGCGCGAAAAGATGGTATGGGGTCAACCCTTGACATTTGACAAAATATTTCCAATCTCCTCGATTTGCTTCCTTAAATCCCTATCCTTCAACATCTTCTCCCCAAATCTCTGATATACCCGGGTGATCGCTGAATAACTGATCCCTCCGAAAAAACTCCCAATTTCTTTGTTTGTTAATCCCGTGTTCTTCTTAACGAAGTAAATGGCTATGTTTCTAAATACCCTTTTGTCCTCTATGATCACATCCCGTGTAACATTAAAATAAGAACATATGACATTGATAATCTCTTCTACGCCTTTGGTCACCCCCAATTGTCTTCGATAAGAAATATCCCGCCGTTGAACATCTTTTCCTTCCATCTTTCTCAACACATCCCGTATAAACTTCTCCCTTCCCAAGATCACTCCCCCGTAGACCCTTTTCAGAGGACTTTCTAAATCCTTCCCTAACGCCTCTTCTACAAACCTCCTGTACTTCTGAGCCCCGTTCCTTCCATCCCCAGATATCATCCCCCAAATTCGATCCCGATGGACTATCTCTTCCTTCTCCCTCGTAATATAAGATCGATAGCTGCTGTATCCATACTCCTCAGGCCTCTTCACCAGCCCACCCCTCACTGGATTAAGATGTAAATAACGACTGAGTTCCAATAAGTAACGATCGACATCAACAAGGATCGCCTTATATCTGCCCTGAAATAGATGACCATCGCGCCCTTGATTGCGATTGAAATAGGTCGTGTAAGAACCATTGATGTAATGCATGATTTTATTAAGATTGGCTTTGGAGGTCTCGATAATGAAATGGTAATGATTGGTCATGAGGACATAACCATGAAGAAGAAAATCATATTTGTCTTGCGCCCCCATGATGTAATACTTGAATTGTTCATAATCCCTTTTCGTTTGAAAGATGTCTCTTCTCTCATTTCCTCTTGCGGTGACATGATAAAAAGCCCCCTTATATTCAATCCGTAACGGCCTTGCCATAACCATCCTTCCAATTGTGTTGTGCGAACTTGAAGGAATGAATTAAAACCAATTTTACCAGGTAATCCTAAATTTGTGTAGGGTCAAGGAATGGCGAGTTGCCTTAGGTATCACCTTGGCCGTATCCGCCGTTTCCAGCTTCGTGCCCGTTTAGGCTCTCCATAGCACTTTTCCATCCCCTGCCACCTCAAACCGTACATGAGGTTTTCCCTCATACGGCTTTCCTGCTCTCTTCGCAACAAAGCTTATACACCTATCGGTTTGGAGCCGCTTTCGGGTAGAGATACCGTATCCGGTAATCCTGGTATAGACCCCATTTCTCGTAAATCTCTTCCTTACTCCACCGCTTCCAGCCGAAGCCCTTCAGTCCCTTCCTCTTCATGACAAACCGTCTCACCTTCTTCTCAATAAAGTACCTCACTTTGTAGAAGGTGCTGTTGCTATTGCCTACCCGGAAGTAGTTCACCCAGCCTCGAACCACTGCATTGACGGCTTGGATCACTTCCTTCAACGGTTTGTCCCTGTTGGCCCTAAGCACTGCCCTCACCTTTCTACCAATCTCTTTACCCTTCTTCATGCGCGGGGTTTTGCTGACGTAGGTCTTCCCTTCCCGGTTCCGATTGAGCCGTATGTCGAACCCAAGAAAACTAAAACAGCCTCCCTCTTTGAGATTGACCACTTTCGTCTTTCCTTGGTTCATCTGCACTTGAAGCTTGTCCAACTCTTCCTTCAACCGCCTCTGTACAGTCTTTAACAATCCGTCCTCACTCGGATACCCGTGAACAAGTATAACCATGTCATCAGCACTTCTGATGTAGTCGAGGTTATAGTACCCTTTGCGTCGGGTCACTTCCCTCGCCCTCTCCATCATCTCGTCCACCCCATTCAGATACAGGTTCGATAACAGGGGCGAGATCACCCCTCCTTGCGGCACCCCCTTTGACCCATTGGCTTTGAGGATCAGTCTCAACAAGTGCATGATCTCTGCATCCTGCACCCGACGCCCCACTTGCTCCAATAGAAGATGATGCCGGATGTTATCAAAGTAGCCGCTCAGATCAACGTCTACCACCCTCGTCAACCCCTGCAATATCCCTCTCGTCACTCGGTCTATTGCCTGATGGGCATGACGTCTCGGCCTGTACCCGTAGGAGCACCCCTTGAAGTCCGCTTCAAAGATCGGCTCAAGGATCAGTTTCAGCGCCCCCTGCACAACCCGGTCTCTCACCACCGGTATCCCAAGTATTCGGGTCTTACCCTTCTCTTTGGGTATCTCCACCCGCCTGTTGGGCATCGGTCGGTAAGTCCGGCTCAGCAGTTCCTGCCGTATCCCTTCCAGAAATCCCTCAACCCCTTCGGCCTCGATGTCCTCAAAACTCTTCCCATCGATCCCAGGTGCCCCACCGTTCGCTTTCGCTAACCGGTAGGCTTCTTCAAGAACTTCCTTCTTGCAGATATGACAGTACAGCCCCCAGAACCTCCAGTGCTTCTCAGTCTTCGCTTTGCTGTATATCTTTCGCCTCAGTTCCTGCAGACTTACGGAAGCCTTTATCATTCTCCCCTGCCTCTCCTCCATCGAAAGATCCAAGATACAGCAGAGCCCCTT
>Ga0315312_1000405_pt1 | contig 54616 bp, 51 predicted proteins | sample TDP7_MG_FD_203629 | JGI IMG/M metagenome (GOLD analysis project Ga0315312, IMG submission 203629) | Freshwater sediment microbial communities from Lake Towuti, South Sulawesi, Indonesia - TDP7 | ecosystem: Environmental > Aquatic > Freshwater > Lake > Sediment | place: Indonesia: South Sulawesi... | reverse complement strand
TAAAGCTCCCCAAAGTCCACTGTATCCATCTGGTACATCCACTGTAAATGTTTGTTGAAGATACGATAGACTGTGCTGCGACTGAGGTGGATACACCCCTTCTTCTGCCAGTAGACTATCTCCTCCCCACAACAATCATGGTATCTCCGTCTGATGGTGAGTACTCGCCCCTCAATGTAGGGGTTGACCTTACGTCGTCGTGGCCTCTTCTTGGCTCCTTTGTAGTCTTGAACAAACTCTCGCAAGCCTCAGCAGTATACCTTTCAGCCAGCGATAGACCGTAGCCCGATGCTTCCTCACCCTTTGGGCTATAACCGGCACTTTAACCCGGCCTTATGGAGTTCCCATGCTAATTCAGGTTGTGTTAAAGTACGCATTGCGACTCCTGTGTGTAGATCTGATGGGCCCATTCAACTCTACCACAGTTGTCGCATTTTTAATGAGACTGACCGATACTGCCGTCCGATACCATTCTAAAACTGCTCACGGTCCTCTCACAATCGATAAATTCTCCGAAAAACCCTCAGGGGTTGAACGATTACACAGAGTTCTACCTTTTCTCGCCTTTCCTGCTAGACCATATCTGGGCTCAGGCCTGCCCGGGAACCTCGTTCTGTGGTCACGATCTTTTGGCCTATTGCTCTCCTGGGGGAGGTCGTAGAGGAGATGGCGTTCACATCTACGCTAGAGGTTGAAACCAGCGCATGGCCACTATTTCGCGGCTCTAAGGAAACCATCGATTTCATCAACCCCTTAGAACCCGGTGCTTTTTTCCTCGAAACTCGCGGCCGTTCTCCCCGCGCTTGGCCTCTAGAAGCCTCCGTTCTATCTCACCGCCAAGGAATTCCGCCGTGGCTATAGTCACGGTAACTGCCATCCTCCCTTCCTATAACTACTTTGGAAGGTGGAAGGATATCCCGCTCTCAAAGCGCCTCTTCGTTGACAGGGGTAAGCGATGGTGGTATGATGGCATTGTAACCCGTGTTTGCAATGCGCTTCACTATGTTATGTTTGGGCCATCCTGCTTCGCTCAGGGAGGAGTGTACCCTGGCGATTTTTCGTGGAAGAGATCGCCACTCCCTCAGCCGTGAAGGATAGCCATCGGCAGTGGCGTTTTCCCCGTTGCCCTTTCAAGGCGAAGGTTAAGAGGTCGGCTCATGTAGCCAGGTGACCTTCTACGATTGCATCGCCTACCGAGATCATCAGAGGGCTTTATCCTAGAGGGACGAAGGCAGGTCTATAGGTGTTGTGGCTGCTATGAGGAGCCTCATGCGGCGTACGAAGATCGTATGCACTATTGGCCCAGCCTCAGAGGACGAGGGGACCTTGCGGGGTATGATCCAGGCGGGGATGGATGCAGCCCGTCTAAACTTCTCCCATGGTAACCATCGGGTCCACGCTCGGCGCATCGTTGCCATCCGCCGTCTGGCTCAGGAGATGGACCGAGCCATCGCCATCATCCAAGATCTGCAGGGGCCAAAGATCCGCTTGGGGGAGATCGCCGCTGGTAGCACGGAATTAGTCCCTCATAGCGAGTTGATTCTAACCCTTAAGCCCGTCCCGGGGAGTCCCAAGGAACTACACCTCCCCTGTCCGGAACTGATAGCCCATGCTGCTCCAGGCGACCGCATCCTCCTCTCCGATGGGGAGATCGAACTACAAATATTAGAAGCCCAGAAGGATCACCTCCTCACCCGAGTGGTTGCGGGAGGAAAACTCAGATCACGACAGGGGGTGAACGTCCCTGGTGTAGAGTTGGGTTTCCCCTCCTTGACGGTCAAAGATGAGGAGGATCTGGCATTCGGCATCGAGCACGGGGTGGATTATGTGGCCCTCTCCTTTGTGAGAAAGGCTGAAGATATCCAGACCCTGCGTCAGCGCATCAAGGAAAAGGGCGCGGAGATCCCCATCATCGCTAAGATTGAGAAAGCCGAGGCGGTGGAGGCCTTCGGCCAAATCTTAGAAGTCAGCGATGGCATCATGGTAGCCCGCGGTGACCTGGGCGTGGAGACTCCAGCGGCTGGGGTACCCATTTTGCAGAAGGAGATCATCCGCAGATCGAACCTATCCGCCGTCCCTGTGATCACTGCCACCCAGATGCTAGAGTCGATGATGGAGCACCCGCACCCTACCCGCGCCGAGGCTTCGGATGTAGCCAACGCCATCTTCGATGGTACCGATGCAGTGATGCTCTCCGGCGAGACGGCGGTGGGCGTCTATCCTGTCAAAGCAGTGGAGACGATGGCCACCATCGCTGAAACGGCGGACCGCAACGCCTCCTACACCATCCGGGGCGATCTCGAAGGGAAGCCTTGCCTCAGCGTCACTGACGCCGTCAGTCAGGCCTCCTGTGAGATGGCTCAAGAGTTAAGCGCCAAGGCTATCATCACCACCACCGCCTCTGGCTACACGGCGCGCATGGTGGCCCGCTATCGCCCTAGGACGCCCATTATCGCTGTCACCTCCCGAGAGGAGGTCCGTCGTCGCCTGGCCTTGGTCTGGGGGGTGGAAACGATGGTGGTTCGCCAACCCACGGGCACGGACGAGGTGATCGAGTTGTCGGTCGATGCCCTCCAGGAGCGAGGATTGGCTTCGCCCGGCGACATCCTCATCATTACCGCCGGCATCCCCCATGGCGGACCCGGTCGTACTAACATGATTAAGGCGCATGTGGTATAATAATGGGGTGTCTTGCGAGGGGGGACTTCAGTGAGACAAGGGAGAAGTGAGCCAAGGAAACCGACGCCAGGAGTCGGGCGATGATATGGTCGGGTAGATGACTATGGTGGCCAGGTTACGAGCCACCTAAAACTATACAAGGAGGATTAGCAATGGCAGTAAAAGTAGGCATTAACGGTTTCGGTCGCATAGGCAGACAGGTTCTGAAGGCCATCCTGGAGGAGTATCCTGCAACGCTGGAAGTAGTGGCTATCAACGACCTCTTCGACGTCAACACTAACGCCCACCTCTTCAAATACGATTCCAACTACGGCCGCTTCCCGGGCAGGGTGGAGGTCGAGGGCGAACTTTTGGTGGTCAACGGCCACCGGGTCAAGAGTTTCGCCCAGCGCGACCCCAGCCAACTCCCTTGGGGAGATCTGGGGGTGGAGATCGTCGTGGAGTCAACCGGCGTCTTCAACACCGGCCCTCAGGCGTCTGCGCACCTCCAGGCCGGAGCCAAGAAGGTGATCATCACCGCTCCCGCCAAGGAGGAGGATATCACCATCGTTCTGGGGGTCAACGAGGGGATGTACGACCCGGCGAAGCACCACATCATCTCCAACGCTTCGTGCACCACCAACTGTTTGGCCCCTGCGGCCAAAGTGGTCAACGATAGGTTCGGGATCGTCAAGGGGTTGATGACCACCGTCCATTCCTATACTAACGACCAGCGGATCTTGGATCTGCCCCATAAGGACCTCCGGCGAGCGCGGGCAGCAGCGTTGAATATCATACCTACTACTACCGGCGCGGCCAAGGCGGTGGCTTTGGTCATCCCGGAGTTGGCGGGTAAGTTCGACGGCTACGCGCTCCGCATACCTACGCCGACCGTCTCCCTCGTGGATTTTGTGGCCGAGATAGGACGCAAGGCGACGACCGAAGAGTTGCTGGGAGCGTTTAAGGCGGCGGCCGAAGGGCCGATGAAGGGCATCCTGGGCTACAGCGAGGAGCCCCTGGTCTCCGTGGATTACAAGGGCGACCCTCGCTCTGGCATAATAGACGCCCAGTTCACCCGGACATTGGGCGGCAACATGGTCAAGGTTGTCGCCTGGTACGACAACGAGTGGGGCTACGCAGTGCGCGTGGCCGATCTGGCCAACTACTTGGTGAAGAAGGGGCTATAGTCCGTCGTTTAGAGGCATCGCCTGTCGATGGTGACAGGGTAGAGGGGTATCGCAAGGGGGCGATAAGCCCTTTTTAATTGGCCCCGACTGGTGGGGCCAGTTTGCACTAGTCTAAAGGGGGGAAGGGATGGATAAAAAGACGGTCAAGGATATCGATGTCAAGGGTAAGCGGGTCCTGATGCGGGTGGATTTCAACGTGCCCTTAGCCAAGGGAGAGGTAGCCGATGATACACGCATCCGGGCTGCCCTCCCCACCATCCGGTATCTCTTAGACCAGGGAGCGGCGGTAATTCTCGCTTCTCACCTGGGTAGGCCCAAGGGCGAGGTGAAGGAAGATCTGCGGATGGGCCCTGTGGCCCGGCGTCTCTCCGAACTCTTGGGTCAGGAAGTGGTCAAAGTGGACGACTGCATCGGCCCCGAAGTGGAGGCGGCCGCAGCCAGACTGAAGCCTGGCGAGGTGCTTCTTCTGGAGAACCTCCGCTTCCACAAGGGGGAAACAGAGAACGACCCGGCTTTTGCCGCTAAGTTGGCTTCTTTAGCCGAACTCTACGTGAACGACGCCTTCGGAGCGGCCCATCGGGCCCATGCCTCGGTCTCGGGCGTGCCGACCCTCCTGCCAGCCGTGGCCGGTTTCCTGATGGAGAGGGAACTGAACTTTCTGGGGAGAGCCTTAGAGAGTCCGGAACGCCCCTTCGTAGCCATACTAGGCGGGGCCAAGATCTCCGATAAGATCGGCGTCATTGAGAATCTGCTGAGCAAGGTGGACGCGTTACTCATCGGTGGGGGGATGGCCAACACCTTCCTCAAGGCCCAGGGGTACGAGGTGGGAGAGTCGCTAGTGGAGGAGGAGAGCCTTCCCTTGGCCCGAAAGATAGCGGCCAAGGCTAAAAATAGGCTACTATTGCCCAAGGATATAGTGGTTGCCGATGCCTTCGAAGCCCAAGCGGAGGCGAAGACGGTGGGTGTTGATGAGGTGCCCGCCGGCTGGCGTATTCTAGATATAGGTCCTAAGACGATCGAGCATTTTGGGGAGAGGCTGGCCTCGGCCAAGACGGTGGTCTGGAACGGGCCGATGGGCGTCTTCGAGTTCCCCCGCTTCGCCCAAGGCACGGTGGCTATAGCCCAGAAGTTAGCCCAGATAGAGGCCACAACTATCATCGGGGGCGGCGACACGGCAGCGGCGGTGAGACAAGCCGGTCAGGCCGATAAGATAAGCCACATCTCAACCGGCGGGGGAGCCAGCCTGGAGTTCTTGGAGGGCAAGATCCTGCCTGGGGTGGCAGCCCTGGAAGATAAGTGAGAGGGTTACAGGGCTGATAGTTTGAGGGGCTACTCAGGAGGATACCGCAGGCGCTTATAGACTTCCACGCCGATGCACTCCTCGGCGTACTGGCACCAGTCGATACAGGAGGGTTCTTGATCCCTTCTTACTAGAGCCTGGCAATGGGGACAGCGAGCAACTAATTCGTCTGACCAGATCTCCATCTCTTCTCCGCATTCGGGACAGTCGAGATATTCGGGCACCGCTTCCCTAAAGCGGATGGCCCCGGGGCACCCCTGATAAAGAGACATACAAACCTCCTCCCTCGATAAGCGTCGCCAAGCAAAGGATAACCTTCCTTGCAAGGAGGCAAACCCAAGCCCCGATAACTACTCCACTCTGGCGATGCGAGTATCGGTGCCCTTGATGCCCTCGACAGAATAGAAGCGGGCTATGACCTCGCCCAGGGCCTCTAGGTCATCCCCCTCTACGTAGGCGATGGCGTCTAAAGGGCCGAATAGAGCATGGGCCTGCTTGACCCTGGATAGTTTGCGCAGGCCACGCACCACATCAGCGGGATCCACACCGCACTCGATCAGTACATAAGCGGAGATGGCCATCTTTCCTCCTCATCTAGGTTGCTAAAACCACCTCAAAGGGGCGACCGATGGCACCCTGGGGGCAGATATCCTCACACACCCCTTCATACAAGCAAGCCTCAGGGTCAACCACCACCGCCTTTCCATCTCGCAGCGCTAGGGCCCCTATAGAACATAACTCCACACAGAGGCCACAACCATCGCATTTAGCCTCATCGATGATAGGGGCTGCGAATCTATTTTTCTTCTCTCCCATGGCCCACGACTCCTCAACCACTTGACGATTATCTATCACTCTCTTTTTCCTCTCAATACGACCGGCTGCGAAAGATGAGAAACGCTAAACACCTTTAACTGTAGCAGTCCAACGCTCTACCGTCTGTGACTTTTATCACGCCGTTAGTCTAAGAGGTCGCCTTATCTTCGAGGGCCCCCCGATCCAGGACAATAATCCTGTGACGCTCGATCTCGATCACCCCCTCATCCTCTAGTTTATGCAGAGAACGGGTGATCACCTCCCTCGCCGTGCCTATCCTAGCCGCCATCTCCGCGTGGGTGAGGCCCCGAGGAGCCCTCTCCCGGTCTTCAGTGGCCTCTTCGAGCAAGAGTTTGGCTAACCGTCCCTCGACAGTGCGAAGGGAGAGGTCCTCCACCAGGGAGACGAGATGGCGGGCATGGCTGGCTAGGTTCTCGATAACGGCTCTGGAGAGGGCCGGGTAACGCTCCAGGAGATCCATCATCGAGGGGCGACCGATGACCAGGACGGAGGTAGGCTCGATAGCCATAGCGCTGGCGGGGTTTAGTCCGCCGTCCAGGACGGCCACATCGTTGAAGCCTTCTCCCGCCCCGAATATATGGAGTATCTGTTCCCGCCCTCCGGGAGAGAGTTTGAATATCTTCACCCGCCCGCTCTCGACTATGAAGAGGCCAGCGCAAGGCTCCCCCTCCACAAATATCATCTGCCCGGCATCATACCGTCGCCGGACAGCGACGCAAGCGAGGGCTTTTAGCGTCGCATCATCTAGCCGGGCGAGATAAGAGATAGATCGTAGGAGTTCTTCTTTCAAAAGCACCTCAGAGATCTCCGGCAAAGAGAGTCTATCACTCGAGGTTCGTGGTGTCCAATTTGATGGTGGCGGTTAAGCCTGACTCTGCGCGCTCTTCTCCTCAGCCACGATGACGGTGCCAAAGGCAAACCATGAAGAGATGACTTGCTCAAAGAGGGTGAACGATTCCGTCTGGCCACCTCCATAAAGGTATGGAAAGAGGAACCGCTCTCTGCTATACTACAGCAGGCGAAACATGGCCGCATCTGAGAAAGATAGCGATCAAGAAGGAGGTTAGACGATGCAGATAAGGGTTGCAGAAGAGGTCTGCTGGGTAGGGGCGATCGACTGGAACGTGAGAAACTTTCATGGCTACACCTATGCCACCCCTCGGGGCACAACGTATAACGCTTACTTGGTCAGGGACGAGAAGATCGCCTTAGTGGACACCGTCGCCTCGCAGTTCGCGGGAGAGATGTTGGGACGGATCAGGGAGATCGTTGACCCGGGGCGAATCGACTACGTCATCGCTAATCATGGAGAGATCGATCACTCTGGGGCTATCCCTGAGGTGATGAGGTTGGCCCCTCAGGCAAGGCTGGTATGCAGTAGAAAAGGGGTGGAGAGCCTGGGCAGGTATTTTCCAGGCGACTGGGATTTCATGGTAGTGGGAACGGGGGACGAAATCGGCCTGGGACGAAAAAGGCTCACCTTCATCGAGGCTCCCATGCTCCATTGGCCAGACAGCATGTTCACCTACATCAAGGAGGAGGCCCTCCTTTTGCCCAACGATGCCTTTGGTCAACATCTGGCCACTTTCCCGAGGTTCGCCGACGAAGTGGAGGAGTGGGTTGTCTTCGATGAGGCGGCGCGCTACTACGCTAATATCCTTTGGCCTTTCAGCCCGCTGGTTCTCAAGAAGATAGAAGAGGTCCAAAAGACGGGAGTTGAGATCTCCACCATCGCACCCAGCCATGGCCTCATCTGGCGTAAGGACCCTACAAAAATCATCGAGGCCTACGCGCGATGGGCCAAGGGCGAAGCCAGAGAGAAGGTCTTAGTCGTCTATGAGACGATGTGGGGGAGCACGGAGAAGATCGCCCGGGCGCTCGTGGAGGGAGTCGCAAGCGAAGGGGTGGAGATAGGCCTATATGGTCTTCCCCTGGCCGATCGCAGCGAGGTAATCAAGGAACTCCTAGAAGCAAAAGGCATCTTAGTAGGGTCGTCAACCCATAACCAGCGGGCGCTGCTCAATATGGCCGCCTTCCTAGAGGACTTAAAGGGTCTGAAACCAACGGGCAAGATCGGTGCGGCCTTCGGCTCCTATGGATGGGCTCCTAAGGCGGTGCAAGAGATGGAGGATGATCTAAAGGAGGCAGGCATCGAGGTAGTGGAAGCAGGCTTATCCTTCAAATTCGCTCCCCATGAGGAGGAGATAAAGAGGGCCTTTGAATTCGGGAAAGCGTTTGCCAGAAAGGTGAAAGCCGCTATATAACCACTTTTACTTATTCAGGTGATGCGCACCTTTTCAAAGGCGTCGCTTTCCCCAGAGGGTGTTTCGTTTCCCAAAAATCCTCATCTGGTACCCCTCTTCTGTTGGCTGGGGGATAAAGGGTCTATTTTGTGCACCCTCGGAGTGGCCGCCGATGCCCTGAGAGAGCGCTATTTACGAGGCCCGTCCTAAAACAACTAATGGTTCCTCGACATATTCCTGCCATTGAAGGGTTTTGAGGTCTTTCTATGTCCAAAGAGGAGATCAGAAATAGGATTTGGAGCCTCATGGAGAGGGAGGGGGTCGCCCGCTTCCCTGGAACTAGGGGGAGGATCCCCAACTTTCAAGGCGCCGAAAGAGCAGCAAGGAGGCTTCCCCAGATAGAGGCCTGGCGGGAAGCCAAACGGATAAAGGCCAACCCAGACATGCCCCAAAGGCCGGTGCGGGAACTCGCCCTATCTGAGGGGAAGAAACTCTATATGGCCGTGCCCAGGTTGCGAAGCGAAAAGCCTTTTCTAGAGTTAGACCCTTCCCGCCTGAGGGAGCGATTCCGAGAGGCCTCTACCATTAGAGGGGCTTTCAGGCTGGGGAGGCCAGTGAGCCCAGAGGAGATGGAGCCTGTAGACCTGATCGTCGCCGGGTCGGTGGCGGTGACTAAGGAGGGCGCTAGAGTAGGGAAAGGCGGGGGCTATTCGGACCTGGAATACGCCATCGCGAGAGAGGTAGGGATCATCGAGGAAAAGACACCAGTTGTCACCACCGTGCATCGGCTACAGATCCTCTCCGACGATATCGAGATGAAGATACATGACCTCCCCGTCGATTTCATCGTCACCCCCGAGGACGTGATCTTCACCTCTTCTCGATTCCCGAAGCCGGAGGGCATCTATTGGGAGATCTTAGAGGAGAAAAAACTCGCGAGCATCCCTATTTTGACTCGCCTTAGAAGCGGCATCAGCAGAAGGCCAAAAGGCTGAAGCGAGATTTCCCGTAACGCCGCCCACCCCCTTGTGTTAACTTAGTTGGAAGTCTTTAGCGATCGCGATTTCGGTTTTATGACGTGAAGGCGATACAGTTTATCGAAAGCGTCCCTCGTTACTTCGTCTCCAAGATCATCGGCCCTTTCTACCGGCCGATCTTTTGGAGCCCTCTCTCTAATGTCCGATATTGCGAGGTAAAAGAGCCACCTTTGCCCAATGAGAACTGGGCTAAGATAAAGGTCCGATATGGTGGGATCTGTGGCAGCGATATGAACACCATCTTCCTCCAAAGCAGCCCCTCACTCTCAGCCTTCATCTCCCTCCCCTTCACCATAGGCCACGAAAACGTAGGCATCATCGCTGAGGTGGGCGCCCAGGTGGAAGGGTTCAGGGAAGGGGAGCGGGTCGTCGTCGATCCCACTTTGAGTTGCCAAGTGCGCGGCTTCCCAGACCTCTGTCCGGCCTGTCGAAGAGGCGATACCGGACTTTGCGCACGGTTGACTGAGGGGGAGATCGCCCCTGGCCTCTTGACCGGCAACTGCCGAGACACAGGAGGAAGTTGGAGCCCTTATCTGGTGGCTCATGCCTCTCAACTCTTCAAGGTACCTCCTGGGGTGAACGATGAGAACGCCGTCCTGGTGGAACCCTTCTCTGTGGCATTACACGCGGTACTACGCAACTATCCGCAGGATGAGGAGACGGTTCTCGTCATCGGGGCTGGAGTCATCGGTATCTGCATCGTGGCCGCCCTGCGGAGCCTGGGCAGCAAGGCTCGGGTGATCGTCTTGGCCAAGTACCCCTTCCAGGAGGAGGTGGTCAAAAGGTATGGTGCTGACCAAGTGATCCAGTTGGGGCGAGGTTATTACCAAAAGTTAGCCCAAGCCCTAGGGGCTACCCTTCGCCAGCCCATTTTGGGGAAACCGGTTGTGATAGGAGGAGCCGACATCGTCTATGAGTGTGTAGGAGATGGTAGCAGCCTCGACGATGGCCTCCGCTTCACCCGCAGTGGGGGCAAGATGGTCTTGGTGGGCCTGGCGGGGATACCTAAAGGGGTGGATTGGACACCCATCTGGCTCAACGAGATCGAGATCAAGGGGAGTTGGATCTACGGCAGCGAACTCTACCAGGGGAAAGAGATGCGCACCTTTCAGTTAGCCATAGATCTGATGGCCCAGGGCAAGATAGAGTTGACCCCCCTTGTCACTCACAAGTTCCGACTGGATGAGTACAAGCGAGCCTTAGAAATGGTGGCCAACAAGGGTAGGAGCGAGGTCATTAAAGCGGTCTTCGCTTTTGAATGAGGAAGGTTATGAATACAAAAGAAGCGATCATCGAGGAGTTCAGAGATTATGTCTCGCCGTCGAGGGCAGCGTTCTATAGGCAGATAGGCATCGAACTGGTGCCTGGCCGGCGGGAAGGCTCTTATATCTGGGATAAGGACGGCAAACGGTATATCGATTGCCGTACCGCGGGAGGGGTCTTCAACCTGGGCCACCGACCGCCAAGGGTGATCGCTGCCGTCCGAGAGGCGATGGAGAGCCTCGATATCGGCGATCATATCTTGATGAGCGAATATCGAGCGGCTCTGGCCAAGCGGCTAGCGGAACTGATGCCTGGGGATATCCGCTATACCTTCTTCGGAGTCAGCGGCGGGGAGGCGATCGATCTGGCCATAAAATTGGCCCGGGGATATACCCAAAGGCCTAAGATCATCTCCGCGGAGCGGGCTTATCATGGCCACACCGGCTTCGCCCTGGCCGCTGGCTCTAGGAAGTTCCAAGCCCCTTTCGGCCCCCTGATGCCTGGCTTTATAAAAGTACCCTTCGGCGACATCAAGGCCCTAGAAGCGGCGCTGGATAATGAGGTAGCCGCTGTCATCTTTGAGACTATCCCCGTTCCCGGTGGGGTGCTCATCCCTCCCCGTGACTACTTCCCGCAGGTTAGGGAACTCTGTGATCGAAGGGGGGCGCTTTTGATCCTCGACGAGGTCCAGGCGGGCTTGGGGCGCACCGGGCGGCTATGGGGGATAGAGGAGTACCGGGTCGTCCCCGATATCATAGTCCTAGGGAAAGGATTAAGCGGGGCTATCTACCCCATAACCGCCACCTGCTATCGGGAGAAACTAGAGAGTTTCTTCGCCCCCGACCCCTTCATCCACACCTCCTCCTTTGGAGGAGCAGAACTGGGGTGTGTGGCCGCCATGGCCATGCTCGACCAGATAACGGAACCGGGCTTCCTAGAGCATGTCCAGGAGATGGGAAACCGCTTCCAAGAAGGGCTGGCTCTCCTTAAGGAAAAGTACCCCCAGATATTGAGCGAACTCCGCCAGCGGGGGCTCTTGATAGGGCTCAAGATGGTCGACGAAGATTGTGGCCCTATGCTAATCCGGGCGTTGGGTCAAAACGGCGTTTTGACCACCTTCGCTGGCTTAGACCTCTCGGTGACGATCATCATGCCCCCTTTGATCGTGACGGAAGAGGAGGTGGATCTCATCCTTGAGGCGCTCGATCGCTCCTATAAGGCCGTCGTAAAGCAGAGTTGAGCCTGAATATAGGAGAGGCTATTCAGTTAGTAAACGGGGATAAGGAGAGGGTATGGAGCGTTATCTCCTTCCCTTGGATCGAATCGAGGCTAAAGACCAAAACCTGGTAGGTGGTAAAGCTTTCCACCTGGGCCAGTTGCGCCAAGCCGGGGAGCGGGTTCCAGCGGGGTTCTGCCTCACGACGGCTGCCTACCATCTATTTCTCCAAGAGGCTGGTATAGATCTCGCAGCCTCACTATCCTCCCTAGATCGGGAGTCGATGGGCTCAGAGGAACAACTAGCCCCCTTGCGGGAAGAGATGATGAAAAAGCCTCTGCCCCCTAAATTACATAGAGCCATCGAGGAGGCCTATCGGGAGTTAGGTGATGAGCTGGTGGCAGTAAGGTCCTCGGCCACAAGAGAGGATTTGCCGGAGGCCTCCTTTGCCGGCCAATACGAGACGCATCTCAATGTTTTGGGGTTGGAGGAACTCATTGAGAAGATAAAGGGCTGCTGGGCCTCCCTCTGGGATCTTCGAGCCCTTTCTTACCTCTATCGCCATCATATCTCCCCTCGGGAGGTGGCGATGGGGGTGGTGGTGCAAGAGCAGATCCCAGCGGAGGTCTCGGGGGTGCTTTTCACCCTGAACCCCTCTACGGGCCTAGAAGAGGAGATGCTCATCGAAGCCTACTGGGGGCTGGGAGAGGCGGTAGTCACAGGCAAAGTCACCCCCGATCGCTTCGTCCTCGACGCCTGGAACGAAGGGATACGCTCCCGAGAGATAAGCGAAAAACGAACGATGGTGGTTCCTGCCCATCCATCAGGGGTAAAAGAGGTAGAGGTTCCGGAGGAGAAGCGCACTCAGGCCACCTTGACGGAGGAGCAACTCCTGCAACTGATGCGACTGGGGTATGATGTGCAGGAGATCTACGGCTATCCCCAGGATATCGAGTGGGCTCTCTATGAGGGAGAGTTCTATATCTTGCAGAGCCGCCCTTTAACCTCCTACGCCTTTACGCCGGAGATAGGCCAATGGACGTCGGCCAATTGCCGAGAGGTGATGCCCGGTTTCATCACCCCCCTCTCCTTCTCCATCAACGGTCAATACGAATGGGCAAGGGCCTTCGAGGAAATGTTCCAGCGGCTGAAGTTAATGCGGGAGAGGAGGAAGATAGAGTGGCTGCGGCTCTTCTTCGGCCGGGCCTATTGGAATGTGGGGGAGGTCAAGCGGCTAAATTCCATCATCCCCGGCTTTAAAGAGCGCTTCTTCGATGAATCAGTGGGCCTGGAGCCCACCTACGAGGGGAATGGGCTGGTCACGCCCACCACTCCCATTACCATTATCCGCGCTCTCCCCGTCCTCTTCGCCCTCCAAAACCTCTACAAAACCTTCTGGCAAGAGGCGAAGGAGTACAAGGAAGCCTTCGCCCAGGAGGAGGCGAGATATTCAGAGATCGACCTGACCGCCTTCGATGACACCGAGTTGGCTGAAAAGGTCAAAGAGATTTTGGATCTTCATCACCGTACCAACCGCATAGCGTTAATCACTAGTTTCTTAGCCACGCAGGCTCAGGATGAGTTCAAGCCCATGGTGGAAAGGTTAAACGCCCGGAATCCGGATGCCAAAATCTCTATGGCCTGTTTACTCACCGGCTTGACCGATGTAGCCACTGGGCGTCCCCTTCTCGAACTTTGGAAGGTGGGCCAAGAAGCGCTAAAGGATGAACGGGTCAAAGAGATCGTCTTAGAGGCAGAGCCTTCCGAACTGCGGGAGAGGTTGCAGGCCTTCCCTGAGGGCCAGGCGTTCTGGGAGACCTTGGAGCGATATATCCACGACTTTTGCTATATGTCAGAAAAGGATGAGGATATGTCCCTGCCTCGCTGGGATGAGGAGCCCACCTTCGCCTTCACCACTCTGAAATCGTTCCTCCAGGCAGGAGGAGATACCGACCCAGAGAAGTTGCTCGCTCAACAAAAGGAGATACGATTACAAGAGGAGCGACGGGCCGCTCGTCTCTTGTCTAAAAGGTGGCTAGATAGGCTTATGAGAAAAGGGCAGTTCTTCTCGGCTTTGGAGACCCTGAAGCGTTATTCCTGGTGGCGTGAAGAGATGCGTCCTATGCTCTCTCTAGCCCACTATCACTGCCATCGGGTCTTTATAGAGCAGGGAAGGCGGTGGGCCGCATCCAGATACCTGGAAGAGCCTGGGGACATCTTCTTCTTGACCCTGGATCACCTCTTGGCCGCCCTAGAGGGAAAACCCTCCTCTGAGGAGGCGCGCACCTGGATTCGCAAATACAAGCGCATGAAGGCTTGCTATCGGAATTTCGAGCCGCCCCTTACCATCGGGCGCGGGGCGAGAGCGCCAGAGATCCCAACCAAGGCAGCCGTCTATAAAGGGGTCGGCTGTAGCGCTGGCAGAGCCACGGGAAAGGCTAGAGTGGTGCGAGAACTGGGCGAAGCCGATAGGTTGAAGAAGGGGGAGATATTGGTTGCCCCCTATACCAACCCCGGTTGGACGCCTCTTTTCAACCTGGCGGCAGGAATCGTGACTGAAGAGGGAGGGTTGATATCCCATGGCGCTATCGTAGCCCGGGAATATGGCATCCCCACCGTCCTTCAGATCCGAGAGGCGACGAAGATCTTCCAAGAGGGACAAACCCTTTGCGTGGACGGCGACAGGGGGGTGGTGGAACTATTAGAGTAAGTGCTCTTTACATCCCACGGCTAACCCAACGGTTGTACCCCTTCCTCATCTACCCTCGTAAACCCGTACTTCCCCAAAAGGTTACCCAGGCTCCAGTACTCGTCTCCGGTAAAGGCGAAGGGCCTGGCCTTTCCATAGTCGATTCGCCCTTCTTCGTTCAATACCTCTTCGTCGATCTGCACCGCCACCACCTCCCCGATGAAGAGGTCGTGGCTGCCCAGGGGGATGAACTGCGTCAATCGACACTCGATATTGATGGGACACTCGACGATGATCGGCGTCTTGAGCAGGGAAGCAGGGGCTGGGGTCAAGCCAGCTGCTTCAAACTTGTCTACCTCCCTCCCCGACACCATTCCGCAGTAGTCGGCCTTCTCTAGGAGCCGTTCAGGGGGGACATTGACCACAAACTCCCCTGTCTCACGAATGAGGGAGTGAGAATGGCGCTCAGGACGGACGCCGATGCCCAACTGAGGGGGTTTGGAACAGAGTGTCCCCGTCCAGGCGATGGTGATGATGTTCGCCTCTTCCCCATGGCCGCAGGTGACCAGAACGGTGGGAACAGGATAGGGGGATATGAAGGGCCTTTTCACCACCTTAGCCATTTTGACCTCCCGTCTTGAATAGGGCCTTTATCCTCCAGCAGCAAGAAACATGAAGGCCAGAGTATCGCCCTCCTTGAGGGGGGTGTCGAGGCGGTCGCGGGTTATCCATTCCCTCTCATTGAGGAGGATCTGGATCATCAGATCCAGTTCCCCCCTCTCATCATAGAGGGCTTGCTTAGCCTTGGGACCAAACCGTTTGACTAGATGTTCGATCAGATCGTTGACCGTCTCCCCCTCAAAATCTACAGCCACTTCTTTCGCCCCTGCCGCCTGGGAGAGCGTCGGCAGAGCCAGGATCTTCAAAGTCACCTTCATAACCAAACCCCTATCATTGGTCAGACGGTTGATTCAAGCATCTCCTTTGTCCTTACCCTTCTGCTTCCGGGGAGGGTTTCCTTCACCCTCTCTCCAAAGTAGTATGGCCGACATCTGGGGCAGAGGGTTAGGTATCCGCTGGCTCTCTCCCCCAACTTCTTCCTGAGGTGCTCCAAGGTGGGCAGGGGCAAGAAGTAGTTGCCGCAGGTTTGACAGAAGAGGCCATACTCTGTAACCCCCCTCTCAATGGCCAAGAGTCGGGCCCCTTCTACGAACTCCTGGTATCTCACCCCGGCCGGGCAGATCTGGGTACAGATGTCGCAGGTCAGGCAGAACCAGATGCCGGCTTCTTCTAAGACGTCGAGGTCCAAGAGCACCTTTTCCACGATCCAGCGAGGGGAGACTTCGTAGGAGAAATCCTCGAAGATCTCGACCATGGGGCAGGCGGCCACGCACTTCCCACACTCGACGCAGAAGGAGAGAGCGCTCTCCTCTATCACCCTCTCCATCGACTTCTCCATAGATCAGAACTCCAACTCGCCCGGCAACATCTTTAACTCCTCAAAGGTAAAGACTGGGCCATCACGGCAGACATACCTGCTCCCGATGTTGCAACGGCCGCACTTGCCCACCCCGCACTTCATCTTCATCTCCAAAGTAGTGACGATACGATCTGGTGGAAACCCCATCTCCTCCAGGGCTTCCATGACCAATTTGATCATGATAGGTGGGCCGCAGGTGAAGGCCACCTTATTCTCAGGCGAAGGGGCGATCTCCCGCAGGAATGAGGGCACGAACCCCACCGGCCCTTTCCATCTTTCATCTCCCCGATCAACGGTGAGGTAGACGGTTGCACCTTCCTGCTCACCCCATAACCTAAGTTCCTCTTTGAAGACCAGTTCCTGGGGAGTGCGAGCACCATAGATCAGTTCCACCTCCCCGTAGTGATCTCGATTATCGAGCACGTAGTTGATCAAGGAGCGTAAGGGGGCTAGGCCGATCCCCCCGCCGATGAAGAGTAGATTCCGTCCCTCGAGGTCGAAAAGAGGAAAGGAGTTGCCGTAGGGCCCTCTGATCCCGATCTTACTCCCCACATCAAGTTCGTGAAGAGCATTGGTCACCTGGCCCACAGCCCGGACACAGAACTCCAGGGAACCTTTTCGCGTCGGTGTAGAGGCGATGGAGATAGGGCATTCCCCTACCCCAAAGATCGAGAGTTCAGCGAACTGCCCAGGCCGGTAAATGAACGACTGAGCAAGCGTTGAGTCCTCGAGGACCACACGGAAGATCATTGTGTCCGGGGTTTGGGGCTCTATCTCGGTTATCGTCGCTAGATGAGGGAGGTAGATATTGCTACTCATTTGGTACTCCTGGCGATGATTTCGTTGATGACCGTCCTGGTGTCGATGGCCACAGGGCAGTAGCGGGAGCACCTTCCACAGCCTACACAGCCTAAAACTCCATACTCTTCTGGGATGTAACGGAACTTATCGAAATAGCGCTGGCGTACCCTCTCCTTTCCCGTCGGTCGCGGGTTCACCCCGCTAGCCATGTGGGTGAAGTCGGCGAAGATACAAGAATCCCAACAGCGAAACCTCCCTCCACCTAGCGTGGAACCCACATCGGTCAAATCGAAGCAGCGACAGGTGGGGCAAAGATAGGTACAGACCCCACAGCCCAAACATCGGCGACTGAGTTCTCGCCAGTAGTCGTCCTCCCAGAGGGAGTCTATCTTCTCCTCGATCCCTTCCAGGCTCTTCTCTTTCTCCCTTCTCGGCTTCTCCTCTCCAGCGCTGGGAAGGAAGAGTTCCCGGGAAAAGCCCAAAAGTGCCTCTCCCCTCTCCGTCGTCACTTCTACCAAATACCTATCGCTTAGATCAGCGAGCAGGATATCGACGCCCTCCGGCGAGAGGGGGTCTATCCCCAAAGAGGTACAGAAGCATGTCCTTTGGGGAGGGCTGGGGCAGGCCAGTCCCACCAGGGTTGTTCCTCTCCGCTTCTCCTGATAGTAGGTATCCACTAGGTCACGGTTGAAGAGCTTATCCAAGAGAAGGAGGCTTTTAGCATCGCAGGGGCGGATACCGAAGAGCACCCGCTCCCTCTCCAAACCGCCGGCTGGCTCAAGGATAATTGATCCCCCCTCCCTGCGGAAGGCGAAAAGGCACTCCGTCTGGGGTAGGAAAAGGTTCTTAGGCGGAACCACCGAGTTAGGGTAATCGAAAACCAACTGGTTAGTGGATTTGACTCGCTTGAATTGAACGACACCATCCAGTACAGGGCCGAGGAGATCATACGCTTGTGCTACTCTATTCAGCCACTCGACCAGATGGGGTTTCTTGATCGCCTTCAACTTGACCCCTAAATGACCAGGCCCAGATCATCGACCTGGAAAGTGACGAGGGGAGGGAGATCCTCGACTCGCATCCCTGCCTCATAATCGAAGAGTTGCTCTACCTCCCTCTCCACCTTCTTATAGAGTTGGCGTAAGGGGATCTCCATGGGGCAGACCCTCTCACACTCGCCACAGTCGATGCATCTTCCCACCATATGCCAGGCTCTGATGAGGTGGTATGTCTGATTGTCGAGAGAGGTAGTAGTCTTCTCCAGCCAACGGGGGGCCCTGCTTTCAAAGATACACTCCTGACAGTAACAGGCGTAGCAGATATCTCGGCAGGCGTAACAGCGGCTGCACCGCTCGAACTGGGCCCTCCAGAAAGCCCTCCTCTCCTCCACGGGGAGGCTCTCCATCTCCTCTATCATAGCGAATTCCAACTCGCTCCGGCGATCGAGGAGAAAAGGACTCATCTCGCCCAAGACGAAATCGTATTCGAAAGAGATGGGATGTTTACAGAAGAAGCACTTTTCGCGCAATAGTCGCTCCTTCTCCACACTGTGCCCTTCCTCCCCCACGGTCACCAGAAAGGTGTCGCCCGCATCTTCTACCGCCTCCGCGCCCTGAAAAGCCTCTTCGACCTTGGCCAGATCGACCTGCCCTTGGCAGGGCACCCCAACGACAACCACCCTCTCCCGCTGGATCTGGTTCCCTTTCACGAGTTCCACGATGGCCCGGGCATCGCACCCCTTAACCACCAAGCCAACCTTCCCTGCCCCGTTTTTCATCTGATGAAGATACCTGGCCAGGTTATAGGGACAGAAGGGACTCCAAACCAACGCCCCGACCTCTTCCTCCCTCTCGATGAAACAGGGGGTGGTGTGGAGTGGCTCGACCCCCTCCGCGTAGCCGATGAAATGTTCAATGGCTCCCTCTTGTAACAATTTCCGCACTATCTCCCGCAATTCCTGCTCCATTATCCCTCTTGTGGCCGCCTCCGCCCGTTCGGGCCTAGAGCCTTGATCGTGTCCGTGATCTCAGTGATGGTCTGGGCGAATCTAGCCCCTTCTGAGGCCGATATCCATCGTAATTGGAACCTCCCCGGCTCGATACCCACATATTCCAAAAATCCTTTAAGTAAGAGGGCCCTCCGCCAGGTATAGTAGTTCCCTTCTGAATAGTGGCAATCGCCAGGGTGACAGCCTAAGATCACCACGCCGTCGAGCCCCCGAGACAAAGCGGCGATGACGAACTCTGGCCTCACCCGGGCGGAACACATCACCCGCACCACGCGGCAGTTGGGGGGCATCTCGAGGCGAGAGACCCCCGCTAGATCCGCTCCGGCATAGGAGCACCAGTTACAGGCGAAGATGAGGATGGTGGGTTTATCATCAAGGGCCACTCGATACTTCCTCCACTAGCGCTTCAATCATGGCCATTAACTGTTGATCGCTGAAACTCCTCTGCTGCATAGCCCCGTTGGGACAAGCGGCCACGCAGCAACCACAACCCTTGCATTGAGCGGCGTTCACCCACGCTACCTTGCCTCCTCTTTCGGAACCTTTGAGTTCAATGGCCCCGAAGGGACAGACCCGGAGGCAGTTCCCGCAGCCGTGGCATAAACGCTCCTGGGAGAAGGCAGTGATCGCTTCCACCCTCACCAACCCCTGCCGCATGGGGATAGCCGCTTTAGCCGAGGCGGCATAGGCTTGAGAGACGCTCTCTGCGATATCAGAGGGGTATCTGGCCGAACCACAAAGGTAGATCCCATCGGTAGCGAACTCTATGGGCCTTAACTTAAGGTGGGCCTCCAAGAAGAACCCCTCGCTCCCCAAGGGGACCTTCAGCATCTTCGACAGCCTCTCATTGTCGGCTTGAGGGACGAGCGGCGTGGTGAGGACGACCATCTGGGCTGGAAGGATAACCTCTCTGCCTATCAAAGCATGGTAGACCTTGACCCCCTCGGCCTGGCGCTCCCCCAGGATTTGGGGAGGGCTTATAGGGTCATACCGGATGAACCTGACCCCTCGTTCCATACTCCGTCTATAGTATCTCTCCGCTTCCACGCCGGAGGCCATCACGTCCTGAAGTAAGATATATACCTTGGCCTGGGGGTTACCTTCCTTGATAAGGATGGCGTTTTTCATGGCCGTAAGGCAGCAAAAACGGCCACAATAGAAGCGACCAGTGACCCTAGCCCCCACGCAGTTGATCATCACCACGCTCTGCCACCCATCTATCCCCTCTTTCAGCCTCCCCTCCAGTTCCAACTGGGTGAGAACGTTGGCCACTGTGGGGTAACCGTATTGGCCTATGGGCTTCAGTTCCCTGCCGCCGGTGGCGACAATGATCGTCCCCACCTTGATTTCCCCTTCAACCCTTGTTATTCGGACCTTGAAGTTGCCAATGAACCCCTCGACGCCCTCTACCTCGCTCCCCAGGTAGATGGTTATTAGGGGGTGGTTTTTGACCCCTTCCGCCAGGGGGTCGAAGATCTCCTTGACATCCCGGTTGGCAGGAAAGAGTTTATTCACTTGCGAGAGCAAACCCCCTAGTTCCTTCTCCCGCTCAATCAGGTGCACCTTCAGACCTTGCTGGGCTAGGTTAAGGGCTGCCGTCATGCCCGCCACGCCACCGCCGATCACTAAGGCTTCGGGGTATACCTCGCTTTCCAACTCCTCCTGGGGCTCAAGATAATAAGATTTGGCCACCCCCATTTTGATGAGGCTTTTAGCCTTCTCCGTCGCCTCATCCGGCGCGCGCATATGTATCCAGGAACAATGCTCCCGGACATTGACAAACTCGAAGAGGTATCGGTTGAGACCCGCCTCCTCGCAGGCGTTCCTGAAGAGGGTCTCGTGCGTCCGAGGGGTGCAAGAGGCCACTACTACCCGATCTAGGCCGTAGGCCGCGATCTTAGCCTTTATAGAGGAGAGCCCCTCCTCGGAGCAGGCGTAGAGGGACCCTTCGGCATAGACCACGTTGGGAAGGCAGCGGGCGTACTCTACCACTTCAGGGACCCGCACTATCCCCCCGATGTTGTTGCCACAGTAACAGACGAAGACGCCGATACGCCTTTTAGCCATCTCTACATTCGTTCCACAGTTAATAGTTCAGCAACCCTGGCCGCAGCCCCCGAGGCTTGGATCACCGAATCGGGGATATCTTGCGGGCCTTGGCAGAAGCCGCAGGCGAAGACACCTTCCACGCTCGTATCCACCGGCCGGGAGAGCCTATCGGGAATGCGGATGAACCCCATCTCGTCCAATTCTATCCCCAGCTTGCGAGTGACCTCTTGGTGGCTGCCATGAGGAACCAGCGCCTGGCAAAGGACCACCAGGTCTACCTCCATCTTCCTCACCTTGCGCTCTTCCCCCTCCTTGAAGAGCGTCTCCTCGTACCAAATGATGGGGCGGCCATCCTTTGCCGTGATCTTGCCTGGGCGGGCCCTGATATAGGTCACGCCATACTCCTCCTTGGCCCTGTTGATGTACTCTTGAAACCTCTTTCCTGCCGCTCTCAGGTCGGTATAGAAGACGAAAGATCTCAAACCTGGGTAGTGTTCGCCAGCCAGAATAGCCTCCTTGGTGGCGTGCATACAGCAAACGGCAGAGCAGTAGGGGTTGTAATTCACATCTCGGGAGCCGACACACTGGATGAAAGCGATGACCTGAGGTGGCTTCTTGTCAGAGGGGCGCTCTAATTCTCCAGAGGTGGGGCCAGAGGCGGAGATGAGCCGCTCGAACTCCAGGCCGGTGATGACATTTTTTATCTCCCCGTACCCATACTCTTTTAGAGCCGAGACATCGAAGGGGTCGAACCCCGTGGCCAAGATGATAGCCCCCACGCTCAGTTCAACTATCTTTTCCTCTTGCTCAAAATCTATCGCTTTCGCCAGGCAAACCTCTTCGCAAAGGCGGCACCTCCCTTTAAGGAAATAGAGACAGTTTTGGGCGTCGATGGTCATCTTGTGAGGGACGGCCTGGGGGAAGAGGAGGTATATCGCCTTCCTCTTATCCAAAAAGAGGTTGAACTCGTTAGGAACCCTCCGCGGGCAGTTCTCCACACATTCGCCACAGCCAGTGCACCTATTCATATCCACGAACCTGGGCTTCTTGAGGATTTTCACCCTGAAATCGCCCGCCCGACCCTCCACTTCGATTACCTCAGAGTAGGTGAGGAGGTTGACCTTCTTGTGGCTGGCACATTCGATCATCTTGGGGGCCAGGATGCAGATGGAGCAGTCGTTGGTGGGGAAGGTCTTATCCAGTTGGGCCATGCGCCCCCCGATGGAGGGCGTCCTCTCCACCAGATAGACCTGGAACCCCAGGTTAGCCAAATCTATAGAGGCTTGGATGCCAGCGATCCCCCCGCCGATGACCAAAACCGCACTATTGTTCAAAGCCGCGCTCCCAAATTACAACTGACAACTACATCCGCTTCTGCGGTGGACATAGGACAGTCTACAGTCTGATCAACTTCTCAAGCCACTCTACATCCTCATGTCTTCTTCTCCAAAATAAGTCCTCCCAAATGTAGTGAACAGCAAGCATTTTGTATTTGTCGAAACGATCGTCGAAAAGTCCTAGAAGTTTGTCCACTGAGAGTGGTTTATCTGGCTCTGTGTCGAAAAACAGCTTGGAGTAGATCTTCTGCTCCCAAGGGGAGATATAGTTTAGCTCGTCCAAGTGATGAAAAACATCAAAGAGAATGTACCCGACGGAAGCAGGACCAATGCCGTAGAGTCCGAGTAAGGCTTCTCGCTGTTCCTCTCTGGATTTGTTCCTCAATTCAAATTCGTCGAGTTCCTTCCTGACAAAAGCCTCGGTGACTCTTATTATAGATTTGGCCCGATAACCAATCTTTAGATCTCGGAGATTCTGTTCGGTTGCTTGGTCAATTACCTCTGGCTCCCAGAAACAGTAAAGCCTTTTGCCATCGTAGGAAAGCAAGGTGCCGTAACTTTCGAACAAAACCTGCATCATATTGACAGAACGCCGTACGGTGGCGTTTTGCAAAACTATGGCAATGATTAGGTACTCATAAAGTGAGGTACAATTCAGAGGCCGCATCCCTCGCCATTTGTTAATGACCGGACCTAATTGAGGATCGTCCCCGAACCTGTGATCGAATTCGGTCAGGTCGAGTTGCAGGTTGTAGCGATAGTTGATTTCATCGATAAGACCGTTGATGAAACTCTGACCGGGCTCGTCTGTCGACCAGATTGAAAGGGAGATTCTTGGCTGATCAATTGTCCCCTGATTCTCAAACTTCAACCCTAAAGGCCTTTCTTTCCAAAGCATCGTCTGCCACCGAACCCCTGGCTCCCACTCATTATCTGCTGATGGAAAGTGGTCAGGTTTGTGCAGCGTGGCATCAAAATGAAATGGCGCGGCCGGCTGTAACTCTATTTTGTGTGACAGGTCAAGAGTCATTTGAGGTATTATGTCCACCTAGGTATCCTGCTCCGATTGGGTATAACCTCTCAATATGCGAACTTCTGCTTTGCCCAATACGCAAAATGAAGTAACTATACACTCGGAAGAATTTTTATCTCACCGCCCCTATCTTTGCGGGATCTCGTGGCTTATCTCGATCAGCCCGCCCTCGATACGGGCGAAGATCTCAGGTAAATCGGGCCCGGTGATCACCAGGCCGTGATTCCGCTGGGCTATGACCGCCTTGCTTGGGTCTGGGAGCCTTCTTATGATCTCGGCGGTAGAATCGGCGAGTTCCTGGCTCCCGCAAGGGTAAGCGAACTCCGTATAGGCCAGCGAGAACTCCTCACTCACCCTCTTCGGCCAGCCATGGACATGAAGGATGGCTCCCACGGAAGGGTTCTCTTGGTAGATCATCCGATGCTCCACCGCATCTACCGAGACCCGGCGGGGCTGCTCAACCCAGGACGGGACGCTCACCACCATAGAATCCCCCTCCCGTCCTACTACCAACATAATATCCGTTCCAATGGTCTCAAGTTTCGTCTTATCTACACCGGAAGCGCTCATCCAGAAACTGCCCGGCGGCAGGTCTGGATGTAAGGCCCGGGCGCTGACGTTACCATAACTCAGGCCAAAGAGTTTATACACCAGACGGACAAACCTTATCTGACTCTCGGTGAGATACTCTTCTATAGGGAAAGGGGTGGGAAGAAGGCCCAACTCGTCTAACTTTCTGCTCGCCTCTATCATCTGTTGGGTAACCGGTGTCCCCTGCCAAACCGATGGAGGCAAGTCGTAGCGGAAGAGGTTATCGAAGACCCAGCTGGCAATAGCCCGGGGCCTCAGATACTCATACCACAGTCGAGCAAAATACTCCTCATCATCGCCCTCATAGGGGATCTCTGGGTGGCCCTGCTCTAGGGTGATGAAATAAGAGGTCTCTAACTCTTGTCGGCTTCCCACCAGCAAGATCAGCATGGAGCAGACGTTATAAGCCAGCAAGGGGTAGCCCGCACCCAGGACATCTTTTGGCCTTTCCTCATCGTGAACAATGGTTATTACCTGAGTCCTGTGGCTGGGCAGGGAGGGCAAGACCGGATTGGGAGCATCCCTCCCGGCAAAGTTTACTACCAGCACGGTGTCATCGGCAGGCTTTCCCTGTAGATGATGCCCCCTCTTCAACAACTCCTTGGTCAGACCCTGCTTGAACCACTCTTGCAGCGGAGTCTTCACTATGCCGGTAAAACAGAAGCGAACCTCCTTCTTCATCTCTACCTCCAGAGTTAGACCCCCGCGAACTTTCTCATCAACTCGGCGAACTTCAGCCCCGCCTCCCGCTTCTTGCGGAGGTTAACGGTGCTGGCGGGCAGGTATTGAAGCGCTTGCGGCTGACAGAAAGCGACGCAAGTGGGGTCACCGTCGCAAAGTTCGCACTTGATTACCCTCCTCGCCACAGTGTCGATCCCCATACCGCCGAAGGGACAAGCGGCCACGCAGAGTTTGCAGCCGATACAAAGATCGTAGTCGATAACCACCCTTTCCAGACCACCACTGCGAGAGAGAGCGTCCACAGGGCAGACAGCCAGGCAAGGGGCCGATTCGCACTGCTGGCAGACCATGGGCAACTCGAACCCCTCCATTTCCCATTTGATGATATGGATTCTGGCCCGGCTGGGGTTGCTCACCCCGGCGTTCTTCACCGAGCAAACCAACTCGCATAGACGGCAACCGGTACACTTTTCGTGGTCTACTATCAGGATCTTCTCCATGATCAACTCCTTATAACATGTGCGACGGCTCTTTGTCCAAACCCAGTCTCTCGAGGGTTTCGGGACGAGGGAGGCCGTGCTCATCCCAGCCGTGCAGGGTGTAATATTCGTCTATCATCTCCTCGAACTTCTTGCGGTCGAGTACCTTATTCCTGGCGATCTCCAAGCCAACGCGGGTTGGCTCGTCGAAATACCTATCCACCAGCCAATCGTCCTCCCGCCGCAACCCCTCCCGGATATTAAATAGCCGCTCCAAGGTATAGGCTCGATCTGCGATCTCCCATATCTCCTGAGGCGATATCATAAGCCCCGTGTTGTAGTAGATCAGTTTTGAGAAGTCGTCAAAGTCCAAAAGGTTAGGGCTCAAGAAAATAGTGTGGAATTTGCATATGCCCAGAGAGTCAACTGCCTCATAACACATCTCCTGCCATTGCACCTGACGGGGCTTCCCCTCATAAACGGTGTAGTCGGAAGAGAGGGGGCCGTCATAGGGGGTGGGGTAACCATATATCTCTCTAAGGAGCGTTTCGGGCAGGTGGTAGAGGTCGATGGCCGGCCGACTTCGGAGATGGTCGGAGCCCCGGGAGGCGGTAGCGATACCTAAGGCCAAAGAGGGCGTAGGCCTCTCATCGGAGTGAAGGTTGCTCATCCCCTTCACCTGAATGCAGTAGGGGCGAGACTCCTCGCCGATCCTCTCGATGGCCCTAAGCGGCCCTTCGGCCAAGATATCTCCTAGCCCCTCTCGTCTGGCTATCCTCGCCGCCATCTCTAACACCGCTTCATCGTTTCCCCATTCTAGTTTCAACCCCTCGGTATCCTTATCGGTGAGGATCCCCTTCTCATAGAGTTCCATGGCCCAAGCGATCATGCTCCCCGTCTCTAAGGTATCCAGGCCGTACTTGTTTACCAGGTAGTTGCCGGCAAGGATGGTCTCAAAGTTGTTGCACCCTACCTCCATACCGAAAGCGCCTTGGCTGGTATATTCCGGCCCCTGAGCATAGACGCCAGCGTAAGGCCCGCTCTTGATGATATATTTGTGGCGACAGTGAATACTACAGCCAAAACAGCCCTCCGTGCCGATGGAGTATTCGTCCATATGCTCACACTCGATGTTGCCCCCCACCAGTTGATTCAACTGGAAGTTCCGGCACCTGATGAGGCCCGTGGAGTTGGTCACCCCATAGATGAACATGGTGCCCCATCTCTGCATTATCTGGGCGAATTTTGTGGAGCATATCTTGTCGATGACCTCTCTATTGTACTCAAGAGCCTCTTTGGGATATTTGATCTCGATATCCATGGTACCCCGCACGGCTATCGCCTTTAGGTTCTTTGAACCCATCACGGCTCCTATGCCCGTCCGGCCACCGGAGTTCTTAAACCCTGTCCGCACGTTGGCGAAGCGTACCAGTTTCTCGCCCGCCAGGCCGATGCAGGCCACCTTTACCTCCGGGTCCCCCAACTCTTGCCTTATCAGATCCTGGGTCTCAAAGGTATCCTCTCCCCAGAGGTGGGAGCCATCTTTTATCTCTATCTCCCCGTCGTGGACCCAGAGGTAGACCGGGCTTTCGGCCCTTCCTTTGATAACCAGATGATCGAAGCCCGCCCATCTCAACTCCGGGGCAAAGAAACCGCCCATGTTGGTGCTGCCCAAAAAGCTCGTCAGGGGGGATTTGGCTGCCAGATGGCTTCTAGCCGAGGCTGAGGCTAAGGTGCCAGCCAAAAGCCCCGCGCTTACGAGAAGGACGTTATCGGGCCCTAGGGGGTCAACGCCTGGCTCCAAGTGGTTATAGAGGAGATAGATGTCCAAGCCCCGCCCCCCCAGATACAACTTCCGCATCAGAAGCGGTATGGGGGCTGTCTTGATCTGGCCAGTTGAGAGATCTATATATGCGATCTTGCGATTTAGAGCCATCCTATTTCTACCTCCTCATCCTCTTCCTCAGGGAAGGGATGACGATAACTCACCAGCCTGCCACTAAGGAGAAAGAGACCCCTACTCTCCCCTAGTTTGGAGTCTCTCCCAGGCTTCCCAGACCGGCCCCCTGATCTTGGCCAGTTTGGGGTTGGGCCAAGATATCCGCCACTCCCATCCGCAGGAGGGACAAGTCGCTCTCTCCGTTCGGGGAGCGACCTCAAACCGCTCAAAGCAGTTCAAACACCTCACCTCCCCTAGCCTTTCTTTCCCCTTCTTGGTCTCTTCCATCCAAAATCCTCCACATAAGCGCTCTATCTGGCCTTACCGCTTAGGGGTGAACCTTCAATTGGCTTCAGCCGGTGACCTTGAGGACGATGGCCGCGGAAGAATCGCCAGCGGCGCAGCCCACAAATAGGCCATACCCTCCCCCCACCAAAACGAGTTCTTCGATTAACTCTATCACTAGCCGGGAGCCGGTGGGCCCTTGGGGGTGGCCCCAAACGAGGGAGGAGCCGTAGTTGTTCATCGCCTCTTTCTTCACCCCTATCTCGCGCGCGAAGTATATATCGTTTACCGCAAAGGGGTTGTGGGTCTTGATTACCCGCACATCTTCGATAGTGATGCCGGCGCGGGAGAGCGCTTGTCGCGTAGCGGGGATAATCGCTTGAGCCATGTAGCCTTTCTTGGCCCTTCCCTCCCCAAAGGAGCGGAGTTGAATCTTCACCTTGGAGTCTCGACTCAATTTTCGTGCCTTCTCCTGCGCGGTGACGATTATCCCACAGTTTGCATCGGCGGGATGGGTTTGGGTTCCATAGGTAACCGTGCCTCCCTCTATGACCGGCTTGAGTTTGGCCAGCCCCTCAGCACTGGTGGGGTAAACCCCTTCATCCCCGGTAACGGTGGACAGGACCTTGCGCCCTGAGGAGTCTTTCACCTCGATGGGGATAACCATGAAACGACGAAGGTAGGCGGCATCGTCCTTCAGGGCATCACCGTATTGGTGGTAACGGAGGAGCGTCATCTCCTCCTGCTCCTCCTTGGTGATGCCCGCTTCCTTGGCCACATTCTCCGCCGTTTGGATCATAGAGTTTTTGGCGTATGGGTCGAAGGAGAAGTTGTCCCAGACCCAATCCTCATTGTCGCCGGTGCCGCCCGGCCCTAGGGGGTTGGGATAATAGACGTGAGGGCCGTTGCTGCATCGATCGCAGGTGATGGTCAGAATGATCCGATCCTCTCCGCTCTCCACTTCGAAGGCGGCGGTAGCCAGAACCCGGGCTCCCGTGGCGCAGGCTTCACTTATGACGGGGCCAGTGATCGCTTCAGCCCCAATGAGTCCAGCCAGCCAGGGGCCTCCATAGAAACTGTGCTTCTGGGGCACTGTCATCCCCAAGAGGAGACGATCGAAAACCTTCGGTGAAATCCCCCTCTCCTCAAGGGCTCGTCTAGCGATCTCCGCCGCAAAGGGGATGGCATTGAGATGGGCAAAACTACCTTGCCAGCGGCAAAAAGGCGTACTCCAGTACCCCCCGTAGGGGATGAAGGCTTTTTCGAAAGCCATCGTAGACCTCCTTATTATAGAGACCCACCTCTTTGGACAGCTCGTGTTTGCGCCCTCTCCAAGGCGAAGAGCGCCGCTCCAAAGGCCCCCATCTCTTGAGGATGGGGGGCGATCTCTACCTCCTTTCCCGAACGCAACTTTAAGAGTTCAGCCACTATGGGGTTGAAGGCCACAACTCCGCCGGTCATGATCACCCGACCACTCAAGGCTCCCATCTCCAATACCCTCTTTACCACCGAGACGAACAGCCCTTTCACGATCTCCTCTACCTTCTCGCCCCGCCTTATCCTATCCAATACCTCGGTGGCGGTGAAGACGGTGCAATAACTGCCGATCTCCGCCGCGTTATTGGAACGTCTGGCTAACCCGTCGAGATCATCCAAGGGGATATCGAGCCTATGGGCCATCTCTTCCAAGAAAGCCCCCGTGCCAGCAGCGCACTTGCGGTTTATCTTGAAGCCCACCCTTCTGCCCTCCTCATCGAGCCTGATGATCTTGTTATCTTGGCCTCCGATATCTATGACGGTGATCTCCTCAGGGAAGTAATGGTAGCAACCTCTGGAGTGACAACTTATCTCCGTCACCCTCTCCTGAGCAAAGGGCACGCTCTTTCTCCCGAAACCGGTGGCCGCAATCGACTCTATCTCTCCTCGCAGGAGCCCGGCGCGTTTCAGCGCTTCTTCGAAGGCCTCGGTAGCCGAGCCCTCGAGATCTGCCCCCGTCTTCTTGACGAACGAGCCAAGGATACCTTTAGCGGCGTCTATGATCACCGCTTTAGTCGTAGTAGCACCGGAATCTAGCCCGACGAAATACCCCTCTCCCAAGTGCGCACCTCCATCCAGTAGAAGCCTTTGGGGAAAGCCATCTCAGGGTTTAGTTTGAGCCAGTTGCTCGACGAAGGCTTCGATATTGGTCCTCGTCTGTTCCTCAGAGTAGCACCTTAGGTCGTTTAGATCAGCGTCGATAACCAGGCAAGGCAGGCCCAATCTTTTCTCCAACCGCTGAGGCATACCATATCTGGCGTTGGAGTTGTTGGGACAGGTCTTGGAATCGTGGAATATGATCCCGTCCACCTGGTACTCCCTTACCATCTTCTCTATGTACGCCTCCTTGACCCTCTCCGCGCGATTGATGAATATCTCAGTATAGGCTTGGGCCATGCTCTCAAAGGGTTTCTTTTCATCGAAGGCGCTAAATATCCAACTGTTGCAGTAGGTGGATACCACGACGCATGCCCACAGTTCGGAGAACTGTTCAGAAAGGTCTCTCAGTTTCCCCCAGATGGGCATCCCTTCCCAGTAGAGCCTGAAACGCTCCCCATCTACCGCCGCTACGCCGCTCTCTATCCTCTCTTTCAACTCCGGCTTCAGAATCTCATAGTAGTCGATCGCCTCCTGAGTTCCCCTCAAGCAAACCGCTGGCCCCATATGGATCGTCCCATCGAAGAAGGTCCAGGGGGAGGGAAGATGCTTTGCCAGTCCGAGCACCTCTCCCCAGAGTTCGCTGCACCGGCGGGAGAGGCGAAGGCTCTCCTTAAACCTGTCTATATCGAACTTCTCTCCTGACACCTCTTCCAAGGTGGGTATCATGGCCTTCAGTTGTCCCACCACGCTAGCGATATCTACCTCCCTCACCTCCACCAGAGCGCGAGGGGTGTTGATCCCCACCACGGGGACATCGAACTCCCTCCCGTAGAACTCGAACCACTCCTGGACATCCCGACACTGGTTGGTGTTGTAGGCCAATAGATCAGGCTTAGGAGGACTCTCAATACCTGGGTATAGCCGAGAAAGGGGCGTCTCCCCTTTCAGATATGAACCCACGTCACTAGTGAGATAGGAGCATATCTCCGGCGAATAGCCTATGGCGTTAGCCAAAGGGATGCAGTCCATGGCTACCCTGGTAGCCCCCAAGATGGCACTATGGTTTTCAGGGTAATGGACCTCGAAGCCAAAGGCCCTGAGCAACTCGGCTGGCCCCACACTGGTACACCAGGCTATCTTCCCCTCCTCTTCCCCTCTGGAGATCCTATCCATCCGATAGTAGTAATCGCTCATCACCCTCTTGAGGTCACGAGCGGCTTTGATCTCCTTCCGTCTCAACCCTTTTTTCGACATAAAACTCTTCCCCGAAGAATCTAAATAGCCTCTGCCAGAACCTCAGTGATATCCATCACCCTCATCCTCTGCCTCCGTTCCCGCCCCAGTCTGGCAGCCGCTAACTTGAGGTTGCTCTTACAAGAGGGACAGGCGGAGACGAGCACCTCCGCTCCTAGGTCTAGGGCTTCAGCAACCCTATTATCGGCAAGCCTAGAACTCAACTCGTTGTCGTAAGCCTTCAGCCCCCCGCCTCCTCCGCAACACTTGGCCAGCGCCCGATTGAGCCTGAATTCCATCAGTTCTAGGTCCGGTATGCTCTTTAGAACATTGCGAGGCGGCTCATAGATACCCAGATGTCTTCCTATATCACAGGGGTCGTGATAGATGACTTTCCTGGGAAACCCTCTTTTGAACCCGGCCTTCCCCTCAGAGATTAACCTCTCCACATACTCCACCACGTGCAAGACCTCTACATCCAAATCGGTGTATAACTCCTTGAAGGTCTTATAGCAGCCAGCACAGGTGGTGACCAAAGAGTTGGGCTTCAGCCGAGAGAAGGTGGCGATATTCTTTTCCCTACACTCCTGGAAGCCATCGGACCCCGCCAAGTAGGCCACATAGCCACAGCAATTCTCCTCCGCGCCCAAAATGGCATAATTCACCCCTACCTTATCCAGCAGTTCCATCGTGCTAGGGACGATATAAAAGTCTTGGTAGGAACCGACACAGCCCAAAAAGAGGAGGATATCTGCTTTCTCGGGGGCTCGGGCCCTCACCTCATGGCCTGCGGGGTATAGTTCTGTCCTCCTATCCGCGGGCTCCCGGAAGGGATTGCCTTCTTCCCTTAAACTCTCCAACATGGGGAGGAAGATGTCCGGGAGATACCCTACTTCAACCAAGCGCTTACGAGCGCCTTCCACGATGTCAGCGACCATGATGCCGGCTGGACAGGTGGCTTTACAATTCAAACACATGGTACATTGATAGAAACTATCGGCCAGTTCTTGGGAGGGCTGGATCGCTCCGGTCATCAGGTTAAAGGCTAAGATGACGTGACCTCTAGCGTTGCGCGACTCCAGAGCCGTCTCCGCAAAGATAGGACAGCCTAACCGGCAGAAACCACACTGAATGCAGGCCAATATTTCGCTATCTACATGCTCGCCGAAACTCTGGACGGGCTTCTCCGAGATCTCTTTGAAGGCGAAGTAGTCGTATATATCTTTGACTTTGTCATCCAAACCCATCTTGCCGGGGTTCAGGATGCCCTGGGGGTCGAGGGCTCGCTTGATCTCCCTCATCACCTCCTGCCCCACTCCCAACTCCTGGCCGATGAAGGGCGACTTAGCCATGCCTGTACCGTGCTCGGCGGTGAGGGTGCCTTTGAATTTGAGCGTGAGATCGATGAAATCCTGAGCAATCTTTTTCGCCTTCTCCCAATGTTCCTTCTTCCTCACATCCAAGAGGAGCACAGCGTGGATATTCCCATCCCCCACATGGCCGAAACTGGCAATGGGGAAATCGTGCTTCTTGCCGATCTCCTGAATCGCCTTGATCGTGTCCGGGATCTTGCTAATGGGAACGCCGAAATCCTCCACCAAGGGGATAAGCCGCTCGCCTCTTTTGACATTGGAGAGGGCAGCCACCAAACCCTGACGCGCCTGCCAGATGGCCAGCCTTTCGTTGGGATCATCGGACCATCTGCCCCCTAAGACGCTGTGCTTAGCACAGATCTCGTCTATCTCTTTCATTTGATCTTGCACCGCGGCCTTATGGCCGTCAACCTGGACAAAGAGCATGCAGCCCACATCTTCGGGGATATCCAGTTCCATCACCTTGACCGTTACGTCCAGGGATATTCGGTCTAGTATCTCGCATGCAGAGAGCGGTACCCCTCTGCTGAGGATCTCCGTCACCGCATTGCCTGCGTCCTCCAGATTTCGCCACCTTATCTGGGCGAAGGCCACGTACTCCGGAGTGGGGATGATCTTTACCCTGATCTCAGTGACCACCCCCAGCGTACCCTCAGAACCGACGAATAGATGGGTCAAATCGAAGCCCGAGGAACTCTTAGGGGTTATGGCACCCGTCTCTATCACCCTTCCATCCGCCAACATCACTTCTAACCCCAGGATCCAATCTTTGGTGGTCCCATATTTCAGCGCCCGGTCGCCGCTGGCGTTGGTGGAGACCATGCCCCCTATAGTGGCGATGGGGGCACTGCCAGGGTCAGGAGGGAAGAAATGGGTGGGGGCCAGAGCGGCATTCAAGTTGTTGCAGATCACCCCGGGCTCCACTACCGCATACCCATCCTGCCGGTTTATCTCCTTGATATGGTTCATCTTGGACAGGTCCAAGATGATGCCCCCTTCAGGAGCCAAGATAGCCCCGGTCACGCTGGTCCCTGAGCCCCGGGGTATTACCGGGATCTTCTCCTCATTGGCTAGAGCCAGGATCTTCGATACTTCCTCTTTGCTCTGGGCAAAGACGATGGCCTCGGGGACACCCACATGGACTGACATATCACGGGAATAGCAGAGCCGCTCGATCTCGTCAGTTCTGACGTTCCCTTTCCCAACTATAGCCTCCAGCCGTTCAAGGTACTCCATGACCATCCCCCTTTCGAGTCCCGTAGTTGTGGAGGCTGACAGGAGATCAGAGGTTTCCAAACTCAGCCCCCAAAAGGGGAAGCAAGCGAAAAGGATCCCCTGGATCTCTAACCCCAAAACATTTAAGGTCGTTATAGTGTGTTCTTATTTGTACCTTTCTCTCAGAACCCGGTGGAGTATCTTTCCCGTCGCCGTCCTGGGCATCTCCTCAGGGGCGAGGAAATCTACCCTCTTGGGCCTCTTGTAGCCGGCTATCTTCCCCCGGCAGAAGTCGATGATCTCCTCCGCCGTAGGTGGGTCGTTGGGGTCCTTGGGGATCACCACCGCCGTGACCGCTTCGCCCCACTTCTCATCGGGGGTGCCGATAACCGCCGCATCGAGCACTTTAGGATGCTGGCACACCACCGCCTCTACCTCCGAGGGGTAGACCTTCTCACCGCCGGTGATGATCATATTGTCCTTCCTATCGACGATGTAGTAATAGCCATCCTCGTCCTTCCTGGCCATATCACCAGCGGTGAAATATTCGCCACGGAAGGAACTGGCCGTCTTCTCCGCCATCTTCCAGTATTCGTCGAACATCATAGGGCCCCGGGAGTAGAGTTCGCCTACTTCGCCCACTGGGACCTCATACCCGTTCTCGTCGAGGAGTTTTATGAGGTCGGTGCCGCTGCACTCCTTCCCTATGGAACCTAACTTGGTATATTGCTCGTGCGGTTTGAGGAGGGTGACTAACCCCGCCTCGGTGGAACCATAGGCCTCATAGAGTTCGGCGTTGGGGAACATCTCCATGATCCCCAGTTTTGTATCCCGTCGCGCTGGCGCCGAGGATATGAGGAGCTTCCGCATAGAACTGGTGTCGTATTTAGCCTTCACCTCCGGGGGAAGGTTTAACATCAAGATGTAATGAGTGGGCACCAGGGAGGTAAAGGTCGTCTTCTCCCGGTCGATGATCTGCAAGAGCTCCTCGGGGTCGAAGCCTGTGGCTCGATGAATGTAAACCCCTCCACCGATATAGGTGAAGACGAAGGAGTAGAAGGTGGAGTTCACGTGACAAAGAGGCATCACAATCAGGCCGATATCGTTCTCGTTGAAGCCGAAATCGACCTCGTTTATGAGGTAGAAGGCTATGTAGGATTCGTGGGACCTGATGACCCCCTTGGGACGGCCTGTAGTGCCGGAGGTATAGAGTTGTATCCAGGTATCCTTGGGGTCAACCTTGACCTCAGGCTCCGAGGACGAAGCCCCTCTTATTATCTTCTCGTAGTTGAGATAGCCATGAGGGGTCTTATCCTCACCACCCACGAAGATGAACTTGTCCGACCCCACCTGCTCGAAATCCTTCTTGACCGGCTCCACCTCTGGGAGGAACTCCTCGGTACAGATGAAGACTTTAGAATCGGAGTTGTTGACCACGTATTCGATCTCCGGCCCCACCCATCGGAAGTTGACCGGTACTATGACCACCCCAGCCTTAGCCGCTGCCGCATAGACCTCCATATACTCGATGATGTTATAGAAGAGAGTGGCGATCCTATCGCCCTTTTTGAGGCCCATCCCCAGCCAAGCATTGGCCAACCTGCAGGCTCTCTCGTTGTACTCCTGGAACGACAACCCCCTCACCGCGCTCTTCACCGCCACCTTGTGAGGGTATTTGACGGCGTTGACCTTCAGGATCTCACCCATGTTCAGCCAAGGCATATCTCCCACCTTTCTCTTCCTCCCGCCAGGTTTCCTTCGAAGCCTGGTGAAGACCTATAACTTCCTCTCTTTCGCTAAAATCGCCCACCTCCCCAAAAGAAGGGGCAAGCGCTTCTAACGCGACTACTTCCCATGACAAGTCACGGACTTCTCTGCCCCGCTCCCTTTGGGGTGTAAGCCCCAATCCACGAGGTTCGAGCCCACACCCGAGCAAAAGTCGACCTTTCCTACCCCTCTTTAGGCTTGGGCAGCACCGCCTCGAACAACTCCTCATCGACGAGATGGCCTTGGGCCAAGAGTTGTCGATATTTGATGAAGTCGATGGTGTCCTTCCCCGTCATCTTGCGGGTGTTGAAGGCCTGGAAGCCTAAGAAGGCCTCACTCATCATATTGGCCGCCAGCCAATGGCGGTAGTAGTCTTTGCCCATATCCCAGAAGAACTTCTTCTTAGCCCGGATGGAGTCGATGGACATCTGCAAGCAGTGGGGGAAGAGGTTGGTGAAGGTCCATACGATCTGGTTGACAGCCTTATCCAGGAGTTCGAAATCGGTAGTGGCCTCTTTTACGAAATCGCTGGCCTTCTTGTACTCCTCGCCGGTCTTGAACTCCCCATAGACTATCTCCCCCTCTTCAACGTACTTATCGGTGATGACCAGAGGGTTCCTGATCCACCTTCCATCCTGCTTTATGACCGGGACGACCTTGCTGAGGTAGCCCTTTCTATACATCTTATAGGCGCTCCAAAGTTCGCAGGAGATGCAGTTCCACATAGCGTCCTCTATCCCCAGGAACCAGGGGAGGAAGTCGGAGGAGCCCCCCACCGGCGCAGAACCATGTCTGGGCCCGGCCTGTCCGAAGACGGCCAAATCGGAGGAGATAGCCAGGTCACAGGCCCCGCCGATCTCCTGGCCGCCGGCTACCCGCATCCCGTTGACGCGGCAGATGACCGGCTTCTTGCAGTTGAGGATGCTGTCCACCATACCGTTGAAGAGATCCATATAGAGGGCGTATTCGGTGGGCCTACCACTATAATATTCCGCGTATTCCTTGGTATTTCCGCCGGTGCAGAAGGCCCTATCGCCCACTCCGGTGAAAACCACGGCTACCACGCTGCGGTCCATGGAAGCCCGGCTCATGCCTGCGATAACCCCTTTCACCATCTGCGTGGTGTAGGAGTTATACTGCCTGGGGTTATTCAAGATCACCCAAGCGGAATAGAGCCCTTCCACCGGCTTCCCCTCCGGGTCGACGACCGGCCTCTTCTCATAGATGACAGAGGGAGGTTCAGTGCCGAAGAACTCATCGCCCCAGAGGTCATGGTCTTTGATCTCGTGCTCCCTAGGTAACCAATCCAGCGACATCCTTTCCTCCTTTCTTGATTTTTGTCGTTAGAGACCGTCATTCACTAAAAGAAACCGTTGGTCTGGCTTCCTCTCTACACCCCCTCTTTTCAATCGACCTCCGCCCAGGCCCTTCGATCTCCCGCGGAGATTAGAAGTCGGGGGTGAGAACGACCCTTCTTATCAATTTCCCTTCATGGGCCTCCTCGAATACCTCTTGAATCTGGCTCATGGGACGGGTTTCGACAAACGGCTCTATCTCCACCCTCTTATCCAGGACCATCTCCAAAACCTTGGGGTAGTATTGAGGCAGGCAGCCCCAGGTCCCTATGATCTCCGCATCGAAGGCCATAAGCCTAGAGAGCATATATTCGTCGCTCTCCATCCCAAAGCCGATGATGATGAGTTTCCCAATGAACGAGAGGAGGGAAAGGGCGATCTCTCGACCGGCTTTAGCCCCGGTCACCTCGAAGATCTTCCAGCCGTAGTTATGGGGAAGGCCGTTGGCCTTGCAGATCTCGCGGAACTCCTCTCGGATCTCCTTCGTGCCCTTATCTCGGGAGTTGATCACCTGGTCGGCACCATATTTGAGGGCTCGTTCTAATTTCTTAGGGTCGCGCGCGATGCCGATCACGAAGTCCGCTCCCAGGGCTTTGGCTATCTGTGCCATATAGACGCCCAACCCTCCGGTGACACCAACGACAACCACGTTATCTCCCTCTTTCAGATCCGCTCGCACCGCGGCTTGATAGGGCGAGGTCACGGCATCGGCTACAACTGCCAGCCACTCCAAGGGCAGCCCTTTCCGGTCCTCAACAAGACAGAGATCCTGTGCTGGGACGGGGATGTGGCTTGCGAAACCCCCGTAGATCCCCAGGCTATTGCCCGGCATCTTCTGGGCCAAACAGCGGTTGCCCCGTCCGGCAGCGCAGATGGGACAGTTGTTACAAGGCATGACGGCGGGGATGATCACCTCTTTCCCTACCCATCTCTCCTCCCCCGCCACTACCGTGCCACTTATCTCATGGCCCAAAGTCAAAGAGGGCTTAGTCACCGTGGGCACCCCATCATAAAAGTAACCTAAATCGGTATGGCAAACCCCGCACCCCGCAACTTCCACTAGAACTTCACCAGGCTTCAACTCCGGGAGGGGTATGGTCGTCTGTACTAATCTCCCCGGCCTCTTCTCGCCCGTCTCCTTATCGACACTCCAAGGTTCTGCCATCTGCCAGGTCTGGATCACCTCGGCCATCTTCGCCATCTCTCCTCCTTTCTCACGAATGGCTATTCTCTTCGCTTGGGCCTAGTATAGATCGTCTTGTATCTCTCACCCTCCTCGAAACAGACTTGACAACCCTCCGCCAATTCGCCCGGCATCACGGGCTCAAGATGTACCTCGAAGCCCAAGGAGTCATACAACTCCACCGCCTCGCTCAAACGGGGCTCATCGGCGGTGAACTGTCTGACCCACCCCTCTCTTCCCAACTCTTCCTGCCTTGAACTCCCCATCACCCTCTCCCCAGTCGACGACCATATTCGAATACGCTCTCCTGTTGACCGCTTTCCTCGATGGAGTAGGGCCTTTTCCTTCTCACCTCATCCACCGCCACCCTTGGTTGGTGGCCGATGCTCACCAAGTAGCAGGCGAGCATAGTCCCTGTCCTCCCATATCCCCCTGCGCAGTGCACCAGAATAGGCTTCTCTTGCCTTCGCATCGTCTTTATGAACCCTATGAACTCATCGATCTGAGACTGCTCAGGGGCGGTATGATCCACGATCGGTATATGGTGATATTCGAACCCCAAGCCATCCAGCCAAGGCAAGAGCATCTTGTCCCTCCGGAGGGAGGTCTCGGTGAGGGAGACGATGGCCCCGATGCCTTGCTCCTTTAGCCAAAACAGTTCCTCTTTTGTGCAAGGCCTCCCGCTGCCAGCCAACTCCCCTTCGATCATCCAGCCGAAGTTCAAGATGGCCATCCTATCGCCTTATCTTTAGCTCCAGATTCACCGTCTTGGCTGGAGTGAACCCCTGGGACTCGAAGAACCTCAAGAGAACCCAATCATTCCAGTTCACTAAAGTGTAGAGGGTATCCACTCCAGCCGCCCTGGCGTGGGTGATGAACTCTTCCATAAGACGAGTGGCGATCCCCTGTTTTTGATAGTCGGGGTGTACACCGATGGTATCCAAGGAGGCCGTGGTCTCGGGGATGCCGAACTCCCCCAGGTAGACGTTGCCCATGATGAACCCCACCACCTGGCCATCATGTTCGGCCACGAGAGAGGTAACTAGTTGCTGGGTATCATCCAATGCCAAGGCGCATTTTCGCCGGTAATATTCGGGCCGTCTCTTGCCCCAAACCCGGGCATCTATCTCCACGATGGGCTCTAAGTCTTCCTCTCTCATGACCCGGATGATCAGTTTCTCTGGATCTATCTTCATAAGGCTCCTCCTCAGAAGAGATCCTCCAGTTCGTCGTTGCCCTCCGGCAAGCAGCCGTGTTGGCCTAGGAACCTTTGAAGCAACTCGCTCTCCCGCTTGGTATACATGGGATCCTCTTCATAGATGAAGTAGCGGGCCCTTTCCCGGCTGAGCAGTTGTTCCTCCAACTCGTGACGAAGGTTCATGGTGCCCTTGATATAGATGGCCTTCTTTTCCTCATCTAATAACTGAAAGACGCCTTCCATCTCCGGGACCGCCCTTACGTTATCGGTGTCAAAGGGCAACCACCGTTCGGGCGGGAAAGGTACTGGCGAGATCTCGAGTCTCAGATCACACCTTAGACAGCGGCTAGCCTCCTCCCTGGCCTGGGCCTCATCGAAGCCTAGATCTATCTCCTCAAAGCCCTTCACCCTCCATTCCAAGGGTAGGCGGGGCATCTGAACCCGGCATCGGTCAGCAAACCCCTCCTCCCGACCCAGCCAAGGCTCCTTATCGGCTTCTAGAGATGGCTCATCGAGCACCCCCTCGCCCCCCAGGTATCTAGCTATGGAGATGGCCGCCTTTCGACCGCAGGCGATAGCCTCGATAACCGAGGAGGGGCCGCTTGTCACCTCCCCGCCGGCAAAGACGCCTGGTAGACTTGTCTGGAGGCCCTCCCCATCCACAGAGATAGTGGCTGTCCTGGTCATCTGTAGGCGGCCCTCCAGGAAGGAGAGGTCTGAGGCTTGTCCAATAGCCAAAATCACCATATCTGTCTCTATGGTGGTAGTGACCGACTCATCATAAGAGGGGTTAAACCTCCCCTCCTCATCGAAGACCGAACTGCAACGGACTAGTTCCACTCCCCTGACCCGGCCATCGCCCAGGATCCTCTTGGGCCCCCAAGAGGGGTTGAAGGTCACGCCCTCCTCTATCGCCTCTTCCACCTCCCATTCATAGGCAGGCATCTCCTCACGGCACTCTAGGCAGGCCAGTTGTACCTCTTTCGCTCCCAGCCGGAGGGCGGTCAAAGCCACATCTATAGCCACATTTCCACCGCCTATGACCAGAACCTTCTCACCCATTTTGGGCTCTCGACCCTGCTTAGAAGCCCAAAGGAAGTCTAGGCCCCAGAACACACCTTCTAACCCTATCCCTTCGATAGCCAATTTGCGACTCAATTGAGCCCCCAGGGCTAGGAAGATGGCATCGTACTTATTTCTCAGATCCTCCAAGGAGAGGCCTTCGCCGATGCGAGTGCCAGTTACCACCTCCACCCCTTGGGTAGCCCTTGCGATCTCTCGGTCTAACACCTCTTGGGGGAGGCGGTATTCCGGTATAGCAGCCCGCATCATGCCCCCCAATTCCCCTTCTGCTTCAAAGAGGGTCACCTCGTGTCCCATCCTGGCCAAGTAGTAGGCAGCGGTCAACCCCGCGGGGCCAGAGCCGACGATGGCCACTTTTTTGTCGGTAGGCATCCTCCCAGCCCTTTCAGGCCCGGTATCATACTCCGCGGCAAAACGCTTCAGCGCACATATGGCGATCGGTTCGTTCACTTGGCCGCGGCGACAGAGGCTCTCGCAAGGGTGGAAACAGATATGTCCCAAAATAGAGAGAAGGGGAGCCTTCTCGCGGATAATTTTTGCCGCCTCTGCGAACCTCCCCTGGGCTACCAGTCGCACATAGGTCGGGACATCCATGCCCACGGGGCAACCTTGGACGCAAGGCAGAAGGGCCTGGCGCTCTCCCACCGCTAGGCCTCTATCCATTAAAGCGCCCGTGGGGCAGACCTCGACACAGGCAGTGCAGAACCGGCAAGCCGATTCCGCAAGAGAGGGGCTTAGGCTGCCCACGATAACCTCACCTCGCTCATCGAAAACGAAATCCAAGGCCTTCACCCCCCGCAGGTCGCGGCAGGCCCTCAGGCAACGGGTGCAGCCGATGCAGAGGTTGTAGTCCCGATCGAAGAGGGGCTCATCTTCCAGAATCGGCATCTGCGTGGGTATCCAGCGGGGGGTCTCCTCCTTGATACCGATATATTGGGCTACCTTTTCCAGTTCGCAGCGGCCAAATTTGGGGCAACACCTCTCCTCCAGGGGCACGTTGGTCGAGCAAGGCTCGCGGCTGCAACCCTCCTTTTGAGCGCAGGTTAGGCAGGCGTGGGGGTGATAGGCTAAAATGGCCATCAGGTTATCGCGCCTGAGGGTCTCTACCTCCGGGGTATCGGTGTAGACCGCCATCCCCTCCGCCACAGGAGTATCGCAGGCAGTAAGGAAACCCTCCCTGCCCTCGATCTTCACCAGACAGAGCCGGCAGCCCTCGTACTTCCTTCTGGAGTTGGAGTTCTTTATCAGTTCCCCCGCGCGGTAGACAAGGTCGCCAGGTTTAACCCCCGGTGCGGGTGGCAAATCGGGGTGGTAACAGAGAGCAGGGATATAGATGCCGGCGCTCCGAGCCGCCTCCAGCAACGTGGCTCCTTCATCAACTTTGACCTCGATATGATCGATGGTCAAATTGGGCATAATTCCCTACCAAGAATGGGTGATCGCTCCAGGCCCACAGGCCAGGAGACAAGGCAAATTCCGCTCCCCCGTGACCGGCTTGCAAGGGGCACAGGTGTATTTGATCTTCTTTCGCTCTTCCTCCGTCACCGCCGCCACCATAGCCTCGGCTAGGGGGTCTAAATCGTTGGGTACCACCTCCAAGACACCGTAAGGACAAGCGGCCACACACTTCCCACAGCCATCGCATCTTTCCGTGTCGATGGTGATGAAATACTCCCCGGAGCCATCTTTATAGCCGTAGTTCGCTAACAGTTTAACCTCCCTTGGGGCGCTCCTTTTTCACTAACGCCTCAGCGAAGAGGGCCGCTCCGATGGCCCCTGCGATCTGGGGGTCATAAGTCGTGGTCAGAGATTTGACGCCTAGTTCATCCTCTAGCCGCTTCACCACGCCGATATTCTTGGAGATCCCTCCAGTGATGGCGAAATCCTTCTCCACGCCTATCCTTTCCAGAAGGGTAACTACCCGGTGAGCCATGGCCGAACAGTAAGCGGCCAGCACCTTATTCTTGGGCCACCCCTCCCGAAGGAGCGCCGTGGCCTCGGATTTGGCAAAGACCACGCAGGTGCTGCTCACAGGTGGTGGCTCCTCATCCACATCTAACGATCTTTTGCCGATCTCCTCAATGGGCACCGCCAAAAGATCGGCAAAGACTTCCATGCCTCGACCCGTCCCCGCAGCGCATTTGTCGTTCATCAAGAAAGCGGTTACTTTGCCCCGCTCGTCGCAATGGATGGCTTTGCAGTCCTGGCCTCCCATGTCCAGCACCGTCCGCACCGTAGGCCCATATATATAATTGGCCCCCCTGGCATGACAGGCGATCTCGGTGATGGCTCGGTTGGCGAAGGGGACGTTCACCCTTCCATAGCCTGTGCCTACTACGTATTGGATATCCTCCAACGTCAGGCCTGTATCTTCCAGCGCCCAATTCATCGCCTTGCGAGCGCTATCGGGGCTATCGGAGCCGGTACGCATATTGCTATAGGCGAAGAGCTGGCCGTCGGTCATGATTGCAGCCTGGGAACTCACCGAACCGACATCGACCCCTGCACTTATGACCTCCGCCTCCCGCCACTCTATATCTGGCGCTTTCCAGTTATACTCCCTCCAACGCCAATACTCTTTCGTCATGGCTGCGAACCTCCCAATATCTATCAGGCTCTCTCCGCCGCTACCAAGGCAGCCCCCAGAGCGCCCACGAACTCTGGCTCCTCAGCAACCACCAGATCCATCTCTAAGCCCCTCTTCAGAGAATCGACGAAGCCGATGTTCTTAGCCATGCCACCGATGAGGACCACCTCCCTCTCCACCCCTACCCGGCGCACCATGGAGATGATACGGCTGGCTATAGCGTCGTGAACAGCGCGGACGATGTCCGCCTTAGGCGTCTTAGCGTGAACCAGGGAGACCACCTCAGACTCAGCGAAGACGGTGCACTGAGCGTTCATGGGGACGGCTCTCGTCGCTTGTAGAGATAGTGCCCCCATCTCCTCTATTTTCAACTCCAGAGCCCTGGCCATGGCTTCGGTGAAAGCGCCGGCCCCCGCGGCACATTTCTCGTTGATAACGAAATCTACCACCTTGCCGTTACCGTCACACCTTATTCCTCGCCCCTCCTCGGCACCCACATCGATCACCGTCCTGGCAGCAGGAAAAAGGAAGGCCGCCCCCTTGGCATCGGCTCCCACCTCCGTGACCTCATCATGGGCCAAGGGAGCCCCTCGCCTGCCAGCACCGGTAGCGGTGATATACTCGATCTCATCGAAAGACAACCCCGCGCTCCTGAGAGCCTCATCGAACGCCTGCTCGGCGGACTCTCTAGTATCGAGCCCTCCCAAGAGTATGCTTTTCGCTACCACCTGGCTATCGTTCAGGATGACCACCTTGATGGTCTTGGCTCCCATATCTATCCCGGCGGTTATCATCCAAACCTCCTTGCCTTGCTCACCGCCAAAACGATCCTTTTCAAAGAGAGGGCTATATCTACATTACTCTCCTCTCACCAACACCCTATATAGTTCTCTCATGGTGGCTATCTGGGCTCCATGATGTAAATCGTGATAGATCATGGTCCAGAAGATTTTCTCCGTGGGCCACAACTCGCCCCAATTGGTATAGCGCATCTCTTGAAGGCCCTCATCGCTCAGCCCCTCCAAAGCCGCCCGAAGAGGGGCATGGCTTTCTTGCAGATATTCGAGCATGCTCGCTACCGTGGATGGAATATCGAGATCATCCCAGGTGAGTTTTCTCTCCCCGAACGCATACTCCACGTACATCACCTTACAAGCGGCGATATGGCCGATCCGCCAGGCGATAGTGGCTACGGGTGGAGGTTCAGGCGCAGGGACAGCATAATCGAGAGTCCATCGCTCCCCAAGGCGCTTGAGATGCCAACTATCCCTAGCCGGCTTCCAGTTGAACTCCTCCTCGGTGAGTCCATCCAAGATCCCTTGGAGTTCCTCCCAGGTATCGTCCATCTCCATCTTAAGAAGCGCCACCGCTGGGCTTGCACTCTCAGCCATTTTCCCCATTACTCCTCCAGCCTCTCTAACCCCAGGCTCTCCATGAAGGCATCTATGCGAGCCATAGTGCGGCTCTCGTCGAACTCCCTCTCGTCGCCCATGTTCCCCTCAAAGGTCATCACCGGGATTCCGGCTTCCAGAAGGGCTAATCTGTTCTCCGCTATGCCCAGGCTTAACCCTTCACAGCCCCGGTTGTAGTGGAGCATAACCCCGTCCACGCCCCACTCCTTCACGATGCGGATCATCATCTCGCTCTTCAAATGAGGGAAATAGAAATGTTGCCACTCGGGCCGGCTCAGGGTCCAGTCGGCTAGGATGCGAAGGGCCCGGTCCCTACTCTTGAACTCTATCCCCTTCTTTTGAGGGGTGGTCCTGGGCCCCCAGGTCCCATCCTCCTTCACCTCCCACATGCCGATGAGGCCGAAGGTGTATAACGAACCTATGGAGAGGGCCCCATACTTCTCAAGGTATCTGAAGACTCGGAGGAACCCCCAAGGGGGCTGGGTATCGCTTATTAGCCTGCACCTCTCCGTGGCCAGGGCCGCGATCCCGTTCTTTACCCGGTCCTTCACCTCATCTCTCAACTCCTCGTAGAAATCGGCCACCTCTTTTTTGTGCTTTTCCAAGGTGCCCAAGACATAGAGGGAGTACATGGTCTTCTCGTCGAGGGGAGCGGGGATCGCTTTGTTCAAGGTGCAGATCTCGGCCCAAGTTGAGGTGGAGCGGCAGTCGTTGTAGACCGCCTCGATCAACTTCTCATCATCATAGGTGCGACCGGTGATCTTCTCCAGCCATGCGATGGCCTCATGCATCTGGGCTATGACGTAGTTAAGCCTGTTCTCGTTCAGTTCGTTGTAGGGCCCAACGCTCACGTCGATACAGAAGAAGGGAATACCTTCATACTCGGCCACGTGTTGATACCATTTGGCATGACTACAACAGATATGGTCTTGAAAAGCGAAATCGGGCTTAGGGTACTCACCACCCCAGGCGTACCTATTCAAGTAGATGGAGCCCCAATAGTTCCGCATGTAGGCACAAAGGTCCCGGGCCCACCCTTTGGCCTCAGCTGCCTCCAAGCATTCCAGGGAGAAATCTTTATCCCAAGCGATAGTGGCCCCATAGGGCTCGCCGGTGATATGGACTACATCGTCCCCTAACCCGGCGGGGATAGCGTCAAAGGCCCAAGCCCCCCCGGTCCAACGGAGTCCACCCTTCTCCTTTATAGTGGCGTACTTTTCGTAATATCTCCTTCTCAGTTCCTTAGCCTTGCCCCAGCAGTCTAAGGGCTTAGTCTCATACCTCAGAGTCACCTTTCGACCTCCCAACCTAGAAGAGATCCTCTTCTTCAATCATCTCCAAGAAAGCCTCCACCCGAGTCCTAAACTGCCCCACAGGAACGGTGACATCGAACTCCAAGAATAGCGTGGGGATGCCCGACTCGTTGAGGGCCCAGGTAAGGGGCGGTATATCGCACTCATGAGGGTCGCAGAACTTCTGCTGGATGAGGATCGCCCCCTGAACACCGTAGTCGCGAGCGAGTTGCAAAACATAGTTGCGCCTCGTCCGCTCCGGCCAATCCTTACTGGGGCAGGGCGGCCTCTCTACATAGCGAGCGGCTATGGCCGCCAATCGATCCCCTTGAGGGATGACCTCGTTCCAGAAATATCTGCTTCCGGTGCAGTGGTCATCGACCACAAAGGTGGCCCCCAGCGACTCCACCATCTCGATGAACTCGGTATCGTCGTCTTCGCTCCCTACGATCATCAGTCTTATCCCCGGATCGCGCCCATCATCCTCGGATAGCCTCTCTAATGCATCCTTAAGCCAAATGTTGTGATCCGCCTTGTCCACCAGTTGGCTGGAGATGACCATCTGCATCGCTTCCAGCCCAGTAAGAGGTGGTTTCTCGCCCTTTCGTAACTGGTAGATCTCCTTCATCAACCGTCGGTTCTTATCATAGACCTCTATAGCCCGGTCGATATCTTCGTCGGTGATCTTCTTTCCGGTCCATTCCTCCAGCGACTCTTTAAAGGTGACGAGTTCGCCTCTCAGATAGGGCTTGGCGGCCGGGGTCTGGAGGTTGCAGGGCATATAGAGGTAATAACTATAGTCGATGGGGATGTGGAGTTGCCAACTAGTGAAGGCCTGGCGGATATGTAAACATGATTGAGAGATCATAATTCCGTCCAGATAGTCATATCTCCTTTTCAGCCCTTGCGCTAGGCAGTCGCGACAGAAAGGACAGAACATGCCGAAGATATAGGGCTCGGTGACATCTTGGGGCTCATGGCTTCCCAGGATGCGCGCCGGGAGGACGCCGGCGGCATAGACTATCTCCTCGGGCACGTAGGTGCAGAAATAGCCCAATACCTTGCCCCCCATCCTGGCCTTCCACTCTCTAGCATAGTCGTGGCGGTTCTTCTGCCACTCTCGAAACTTCTCAGGAATCGCCATCTTAAGCCTCCGATGATCTAGCGGTTGCGCCACACCGGCTTTCTCTTCTCCAAAAAGGCCAGGAGCCCCTCTTTCGCATCCTCGGTGCCCATCAGCCTCTCCAGGTAGAGCCTTTCTACATGCTCCATCGCCTTCCCGAAAGGGAGGTCAGCCGCCTCGTAGATGGCTTGCTTCGTGAGCCTAAGGACGACACCGCTCAAGCCCACCAACTTGGCCACCAGTTCCTCCCTGGCCCTCTCCACCTTCTCTGGGGGAACAACTCTTGTTACCAACCCTATCCGTTCCGCCTCCCGGGCATCTATAACCTCCCCAGTGAGCAGGAGTTCGAAGGTTTTCCTCCGGCCTATGAGGTACGGGAATAGAACGGCGGCTATGGGCGGGAAAACGCCCACCTTTATCTCCGGCTGGCCGAAGGTCGCCTTCTCCGAGGCGAGGACGAAATCGCAGAAGGAAGCCAACTCACAGCCACCGCCCAAACAGGCCCCCTGTACCACCGCTAAGGTGGGTATCTCCAAGGAGAGGAGCCTTCTGAAGATCCTATGGAAAACCCCTATCATCTCCTCTACCTTATCAGGGGTATGGTCTTTTATATCTACCCCGGAGGAGAAAGCCTTCCCTTGGGAAGTGATGACCAGCACTTTGGTATCGGCGTCTCTTTGTAACTCCTCAAGCGCTTCGTTCATCTCCCTCATCATGGCGATATTCAAGATATTGAGGGGCGGACGGTTGAGGGTGAGAGTCGCCACGCCGTTCTCCTTCTCAAATAATATCTGCTCAAAGTGGGAACTCATCTCCCCCTCCCGGTTACGATGAAAACTGCTCTAGATGTATTGCCCTCCATCCACCTGGATGACGTGGCCGGTGATATGGCGGGCTTTATCGCTACAGAGGAAGGTAACCACCCAGGCCACCTCCTCCGGCTTGCCCAGCCGACCCAAGACGATCTCGGAGAGGGCCATCTCTTTCACCGACTCCGGGGCCTCTTTCACCATCTCCGTCTCGATGAGCCCCGGGGCCACGGCGTTGACGTTGACATTATATCGCCCCATCTCCCGGGCCAGGGCCTTAGTGAGGCCGATGATCCCCGCTTTGGAGGCCGAATAGTTGGTCTGGCCGAATTTGCCCCGCAGGCCGTTTATGGAGGTGATGTTGACGATCTTGCCGGAACCCTGCTCTTTGAAGATGGGAGCCACGGCCCTTACATAATTAAAATAGCCCTTGAGGTTAACTTCTATCACCCTATCCCACTGCTCCTCGGTCATCTTCCAGATGACACCATCCCAGTTCATCCCCGCGTTGTTCACCAGGATATCCAGCCCCCCGAACTCCTCGACCACCTTATCTACTGCGTTTTGGGCCTCTTCGAAGGAAGCCACATCGGCCTGGAGGGCCAGCGCCCGGTGTCCCATCTTCTCGATCTCGTCAGCCACCTTTTTGGCCTCTTCTCCATGGCGCCTGTAGGTGAAGGCCACATCGGCTCCATTGGCCGCCAGATCCAAAGAAATGGCCCGCCCGATGCCCAGACTTCCCCCGGTGACTAAGGCTCTCTTTCCTTCAACCACTTTACCCCTCCACTCGATGTTGTTAGGAAGGCCCTCTAAACTCGTATGAGACCTTCCCCTCGGGTAGCCTTATCGCCGCTACCACTAAATCCATCCCTATCTTCAACTCTTCCTCTTTCATCTCCTTACTTATTCGACCAAATATTTTCACATCGCCAAACTGGACGAGGGCAATGGTATAGGGGAGGTCGTCTTCGAAGCCTGTGGGTGCGTAGAACAAAGTGGAGAAGGAGATAAGTTTCCCGGGCCCTGAGATCTCAAACCATTCCATATCGCTTGTAAGACACCTGTAGCAATCAGCCCGGGGAGGAAAGAAGGCTCTTCCACACTTCCTACACCTCGTTCCAGTCATCTTTCCCTCATCCAAGAAATCTACAAACTTGTCTACCTTTGTCTGGGCCGTGTAACAAACCGTACCAAACCTTTCAAACCCCATAGGTTCACCTCCCCAAGATGGTAACGTTCCCGTATATCCCTACCCCCCCTATGTTATGGACGAGGCCGATCTCTGCCCCCTTCACCTGGGTCTCTCCCGCTTCCCCTCTGAGTTGCAGGACAATAGTTCGAATCTGGGAGCCACCAGTAGCGCCAATGGGGTGACCTTTTGATAGCAACCCTCCGTCTACATTGATGGGTATCCTCCCACCTATATAGGTCTCTCTTTCTCTGATCAGTTTTGCGCCTTCCCCTGGCTTGGCGAAGCCGAGATCTTCATAAGCCATCAACTCCGCGATGGTGAAGCAATCATGGACTTCCGCTACATCTATATGTTCAGGACTGACCCCGGCCATCTCGTAGGCCTGTCGAGCGGCCTCCCGGGCACAATTGAGGCCAGTGAAGTTATCTCGGCCAGACATGGTGAGTGGCGCTGATGCCGCTCCCACTCCCAGTATCCAGACCGGCTTCTTAGATACCTCCTTTGCCACCTCTCCCTTGACTAAGATAAGGCAAGATGATCCATCAGCGTTAGCACAGCAATCGAACCTCTTCAAAGGGCTAGATATAACATCGGAGGTCAGAACCTGCTCCAAGGTAACGGGCTTTCGGAAGAGCGCCTTTTCGTTGGAGGTCCCATAGGTGGCTGCTTTCACCCTAATATGGGCCAAATCCTCCTCGGTGGTCCCATACCTTGCGAAGTGGGCGCGGGCATACATGGCGTAGTAGGCGGGCATCATCGTCCCAAAAGGGGATTCCCACATTATATCCGCCCCCCTCCCCATCCTCTCCTGGGAGTCGGCCGAACTTATCTCCGTCATCTTCTGGAAACCCAATACTAGGACCACATCATGAAGCCCAGATCTTATCAGGGAGTAGGCTACTCTCAGCCCCACGCTGCTAGATGAACATACGCTTTCCACATAGAAGGTAGGCTGGGGATTCAAGCCCAGATATTCAGCCAGGAGGGCGGAAGGCGTCCTCTGTTTGTCGTATTCGGGGGCGGAACAGATTATGGAGCCATCTATCTCTTTCACTGTAATCTGGGCATCCTCCACAGCCTCCCTAAAGGCCTCAAAAGCGAGCTCCCTTATAGAGCCTTCATACCCACGGACAAAGGCACTTTGTCCCACCCCTATGATCGCTACATCCTTCATCTTCTCCCCTCCCCGTGATTTCTTAGATTGAGATACCCCCTAATCCTCTACAGGTTATGGTAGGGGGGAGGAACGGGCACCTTGGCCAAGACGCTATCCACAAAGGCATTGGCTTTGGCCGTTAAGAGCCGGTGATACTCTTGAAAAAGTTGAGTGGCCTTATCGCCCAGCCAACCTTTAGGCAACAGTTCCGAGGGCAGGTTGGGGTCGACGTAGGGGAAAGAACGGTATTCGTGGACTAACATAAAACGGCGGACAAAACATTCGTTGGGCTCAAGGCTGTCGCCTTCGGCTACCCTCCCCTTGTAGTCGAGGAAACCGGGCTCGTGTTGGGCGATGAAGGCCGCATAGGCACGGTTGAGTTCTTCCAGATTCCAACACCTCTCCACCAACTCCTGATCGCTAGCGAAACCGAGGTGCTCAGCGGTAAAGATCTCCACGTGTCCCTGAATGCCTAAAGAGTTGACGACCCCTTCCACCTCCCTGCGCCGATCACGAGGAGAGATCCAAGTAGCGTTGCTCAGGGAGCCGAAGCCTAACCAGGTTAACCTCTTCCGCAGCCTATGGCGTAGGGGACGCTCCTTCTCGGGGATGGAGTAGACGAGAAGGTACCATCTCCCATCCCAAAGATCAGAGCGGGGTTGAAATATGCGTTGGGCGCCCTCCTCGAGGAGGGCGATACTTTTAGGGGTTGAAGAATAATAACTCTTATTGCCAACCCGCCGCCCTTTGAGCCAGCCCTTGCGGGACATGCGCGAGAGCGTGGAGCGGACAGCCTGCTCGGAAAGCCCCAAGTGGCCTAGGAGTTCGAGGAGGCTTCCAGTCCAGGCTTCGCCACCTCGATGACGGAGGTAATCACCGTACAGAGTGAAAACCAAATCCTGAGAGCGGGCCATGGGACTCCTAAATATGTCAATAGATAATGATGCGTAATATAAACGCCATATAAAATTATAGCATACTTTGGGGGGATGTCAACCCCCAATTTCGGCAAGATTTCAATTCGATTTGAGTGACCGCTAACTCATCCCTAGAAAACGAGCGGAGCAAAGGGGGAGGCCTCGTTTACAAAGACCCACCGAGAGACGCAAAGACTCGCTATCGCCTGCCAACCAGGGAGGAGATGCCGTGAGGGAGGTAAAGCGGGGATGATAGGTGGGCAGCGCGATAGGGGAAGGATATCGGTTGGTTGTCCCACTCACCCTCTCAAGTAGCCGGTGTGGTCACCTTTGGGGTTAGTACCACTGAGGCCAAACAAGGGTTGTCAGGAAGGCACGGTTGGTTGACTTTCAAGAAGAAAAGCGCCACTCTAGCCACCTTGCTGGCTGCAGAGTGTAGTGCTCTTCTCCCGCTGTCGACCGATAAGGGATGGGAAGGGCTCAGTCAGACCAATGACATGCTATCGAGATCACCGGGTGGGGAGACCCCCATCAGGTGCAATATCGTGGGCATGAGATCGACTATCTCGGCTACCGATTTGGAGAGCCTCTGTCCCTCTATAAAGAGGAAAGCGTCGTCATAGGTGTGCATTCCCACCAAGGGCCCCCTATCGGTCAGACTTTCTTTCTTGACGGAGCCTTTAAGATCGTACCCCTTCTTGGGCATGACCACCAGGTCCGGAGCCTGAGCGTAGCAACCCCCGGTATATAGTTCCCCCCGCCTGAAGACCCTCTCCACCATCGGCTCTTTCGTCTCTGGGTCCTCAAGCATACTGAGCCCCTCCGCCAACTCCTTCCTCACCTTCTCATACTCCTCGCCCCGCTCCACGCTTCCCCGCGGCTCCCTGCCCTTTAAATTCACATAGACTCGGCCGGGGTCCATGCAATAGGCCTTTGAACTTCCTTCGATGTCGGCCCACGATTCGGGAGGCTCTTTAGAGAAGCGCAACCATCCCTTCTCCCGCAGCCAGTGGTTGATATAAACCTCTTTCTTCACCGAGCAGAAGCCGTGATCGGAGAGGATGATAAGAGTGGCCTTCCCCGCCAGTCGTCGGTGGAGTTCCCCCAAGAACTCATCCAACCGTTTGTAGAAGGCCAAAAATGGCGGCCCATATTGGGGATCGCCCACCTCCATATCCTCCCAGAGGAAATGGTGGAGCCGGTCCGTCTCCATGATGTGAAGCATGAAGAACTCCCAAGCCTCGCGCTCTAGGAAATAAAAAGCCGCCTCTGCTCGCTTTTGCAGGGTGTAGTCCAGGTCTTCGAGCAGCCTATCCTTCGATTCCCGGGCCTGCCACGGATCCACGTCGATCCGGTAGCCCATCTCTTCCAGTTTCTCTCCCACCCATCGAGGGTAAGTGCCCGTTTTGAGTTTGGGCATCAAGAAGCCCGGCACTAAGATGCCGTTCACCTGTCGAGGGGGGTAGGTAAGCGGCACGTTGATTACCACCACCCGCTTGCCGCTTTTGCTCAACACCTCCCAAAGGGTCTCGCCCCTCATGCTTCTGGAGTTGGGGATATAGATCTCATAAGAATCTGGTAGCCGGTCCACGAAGCCGTAGATACCATGCTTCCCCGGGTTCTTCCCGGTCATAAAGCAGGCCCAGGCCACCGAGGAGACGGTAGGCAAGACGGAGTTCATGGGGCAGATGGTGCCCTCCTCGAGGATACGGGCTAAATGGGGGAGTTCACCTTTTTGAGTCAAACGGCTGATGAGGCTGTAGGGGGTACCATCCAAGCCGATGACCACGACGCACTTTTCCTTCATCGACTTTCGTCCTTTCGAGGCAATAACGACTAGATGAAACTATAACATAACAGAACCCGAGGAGCAAAGAAGCGGTGTCTATCCTCTCAAATCCAAGAACCAAGTACCAAGGAGGTAATTCCTACCACATTGGAAGAAAAATCGCTGGTGGCGTCAGATGTTAACATCTGACGCTTTCGGCTGGCAGGAGGAAACTCCTGCCAGCACTCAAAAGCCCCAACCGCTACCTCCCCGGCCCCAGCCGCATGGAGCGAGTGAACTCCTCGGCAAAAGAGGGATGGTTGGTCAACTCTATATAGTCGACCCTACGCGCTATCTGGGCGGCTTGAGCCCGCATTTCCTTAGAGATCAAGGCTATCTTGGCTCCCATCCCTGCAGCATTCCCTACCTGCTTGAACCGTTCCAGGGGCAAGGGGGGCAACATGCCGATAGTTATAGCGCTCTCTATGCCGATGTAGTTGCCGAAGGCCCCGGCTATGAGCACCTCTTCCAGGTCCGAATCGGTAAGTCCGGCTTCGGAGAGAAGTATATTTATGCCCGCCCTAACCGCCCCTTTTGCCAACTGTATCTCACCGATGTCCCGGCGGGTGATGACGATCTCCCTCTCTAGGCCGCTCTCCCCCTCTTCCACCAAGACGAACTCTTTATCACGGTCCGTGAGCCGCACCCGAGGGTGATCCCTCATCGCCCCCTTCTCGTCGATTATCCTCAGCCGAAGGAGTTCGGCCACCGCATCTAGAACACCCGATCCGCATAGGCCCACGGGAGGGAGACCGCCAATGGTCTGGTACTCGATTTGAGAATCGACTATGCGGAGCCGCTCGATCGCTCCTGGTGCGGCCCGCATACCATCTTTGATATGCGCCCCCTCGAAGGCTGGCCCTGAGGCACAGGAGCAACTGAGAAGCCCTCCTCCCACAGCAAGAGTGATCTCGGTATTGGTGCCTATGTCCAAGCCCAGCGTAACCCGCTCCGCCTCGTGAATACCCGTGGCCAGAAGCATGGCCACATGATCCGCACCTACAAAGCCAGCGATAACGGGCAAAAGATGCAGATACCCTCCCGGAGCGATGGATAACCCAACATCCCGGACTTTGATATCCAGGGCCTCGCTCACCGCCGGGATATAGGGCGCTAGGCCCAGTTGGGCTACGGGGAGACCGAGGAAGAGATGATGCATAGCCGTGTTGCCTACCACCACAGTCTCCAGGATCTGATCGGCCTCCAAGCCACACTCACCACAGAGAGTTTGAGCCAGGTCGTTGAGGGCTCCTACGACCGCTTCTTGCAAGTGGGTGGCTCCCCCTTTCATGGTGTAGGAGATGCGACTCATCACATCTTCGCCATAACGGATCTGGGGGTTCAAAACCCCTTTGGCTGCCAAAAGTTGGCCCGTGGCTAGATCGACCAGGTAGCCGGCGATCTTCGTGGTCCCCAAGTCGATGGCCAGGCCCAAAGGCTCCTGCCCTGGAGGTAAAAAGCCTATCACCTCCCGCCCCCGAATAGCCACCCTCCCCGACCAGTCGCTACCCCGCAATAGATCGGACAGTCGTCGCAGTAACTCGAAATCAAAGGATAGATCAGCCAGACCGTACTCCTGGGCCAACTGGGCCTTTAGCCGACTTCCGTCGGAACGGAGATCTTCTAAGGTAGGTGGGGTGAGACTTAGATCATAAACTTCCACCGCCGGCTCCACCGCCACCGGCAATTCCAACCCCTCGACCTGCATCCGCTGGTCGGCGGTCAACGATTCGAGAGGGACGAGAACCTTGATATCGCTCTGTACCTTAACTTGGCAGGCCAAACGGAAACCGAGTGCCAATTCTTTCTCGCTTAGCAACTCTGTTTCTCCCGTACTTGGGGGCGAAATCGCACCGGATGTAACCTTTACCTTACAGCGGCCGCATCTACCCTGGCCTCCACAGAGGGCAGCAAGTCCCACCCCGGCTTCTCTCGCCACCTCTAAGAGGGAAGAGCCCAAAGCGGAACCACACCCCAGACCTAGGGGCTCGAATTCGATATGTGGATCCTCACTCCACCTCATATCTTCTCCTTTGCCTTGTAAGCCCTAGACCAACACAAGGAAGATCACTGCCTGTAAAACGCCGTTAATAACTCCGGAAAGAGTCAAGAAAAAATAAAGTGGACTTCGGTTAACCGGACTTCTGCCTCCGACAGGCGGTGCAAAATGCGACTTATTGACTATTATACTAGCCACTCTATATAGATTTTACACCCCTGTCAAGGAGGCCTAGAAAATTCTACGGACCTCGGTACCAAGTGAGGAAAAGCCTCATCTTCTGGTATCGTAGAGAGACCATCCCCTCTACCGCGAGGTCCGTATGCTCTCATGTTATCACCTCTGGAAAATGGAACACGGCTCTTCTAGAAGAGCCGTGAACACAACCTGAAAGAGGAGAAAATGTCGTCTTTAACTTAGATCCCTCTTACCGAATCGCTTTCTCCTTCTGAGGGTCGAAGAGGTGGATGTTATCCATGTTCAATACCGCCTCTATCTCGTCCCCTACCCTAGCCCTGGTCCGTGGATCTACCCGAGCAATGAAACTCTTACTGTCGGTAAGCAAGTAAAGAAAAACCTCGTTCCCCATCAACTCCGTTACTTCCACTTTGGCCTTCACCCTCTCCGCGGTGATGTTGGGTGGGC